>Ga0206852_1053_pt1 | contig 27030 bp, 30 predicted proteins | sample Alteio_BWOrgCont_14_FD_152849 | JGI IMG/M metagenome (GOLD analysis project Ga0206852, IMG submission 152849) | Enriched cells from forest soil in Barre Woods Harvard Forest LTER site, Petersham, Massachusetts, United States -... | ecosystem: Environmental > Terrestrial > Soil > Temperate forest >... | reverse complement strand
ATATGGGGTCCGCTTTGCACCGTCGCCATACCCGAGATTTGTCCTCGGTCATTGATATTGCTGGCCGAGATGATGAAGAGGTTGGACTCCGCGGAAATGAGCGTGTTCAGGTCGGTCGTCACATCGTCCTGCCAGATGAAGCCATGGGACCAGTTGAACGTAGAGTCAAAGTCGTTTCCCACCACCTGGCCCCGGTTGTTAATGCCGGTGGCAAAGGCGGAATAATCTCCCGGCAGAAGGTGGATTTTCGTGACTTCGCCGTCTGCGCCGTGCTGCCAAACCGCAGCATAAAAGGGGAGACCATCACCAATGCCGACTTGCCCGACGATTTGGCCACGGTTGTTGATGGCGTAGGCGAAATTGGAACCTGTACCTCCGAGATCCTTAAGCACGAAGGCCGTCTTGTCTTTCCACATTACGGCGTGCGTCGCTGCGGTGCAGGTTCCCGAGTAGCCTACGGCATCGCCCTGATCGTTCATCCCGTATGCGAAACCGTCCACATCGTCAGCCACCAGCGGCAGCGCTTCAACGTTGCCTCTTTTCCATAATGCCGGCAACGCAGTTCGATTGTTCGTTGTGCCGGCCAGGCATGTGGGGTCCACGGAACCGTCTTCGGCAAATCCGACGACTTCTGCGCGGTTATTGATGGCGCTGGCCTGCCCATTATTTCCGCCGAGCGTCGGAAGAGCACTCATGTGGCCGTCTCGCCAAAGAAACGGAACGCAAGTAAGGTGCGTGCCGAAGCCGCAAATGTCTTCGCCGTTCGGATCCGGCTCAGCAGTTTCGGAGTCACCAGCGGCTTCCCCGCGGTTGTTGATGCCGCCCCAATTAATCCAACTGTTGGCGTCGGGCTTTCCAAGCGTGCCCAGGTCGATATTGAATCCGTAGATACTGATTACCGCGCGGCCCCGTGCAACTGTTGTAGAAGTGCTCGTCTCCGGAGGGTTCACGGTCCCATCCATGTTCTCCGTCCACCCCTGATTATTGAGGCCCATGGCCATGCTGAAGTTGTCCTTGCTGTTGTTAATTCCCAAATCAGTAATTTTGTAGCTCTGTTGAGCGAACGCGTTGCTGAAGCAAGCCACAGCAATCGTGATAACCCACAGTGTCCGGAAATCGCGCAACTGTCTCTGTGTATTCATGTCTCCTCTTTTTCTCCCATGAAAATCTGCGTGCCGATAGTGTGCAATTCACAGAAGCACGTGGCGGTCCACGTTCACAGCAATTCCGTGAAGCAACAGGTCCAGGGTTTCGGATTTCGACGGAGGGTGACGGGCTAACAGTCTGCTGGGGCGATCCCAAACAGCTCAGACGGCTGTTTCTCCAACTTTTCATACCCAGACTGGCGGGAGGTTACGAAATTCGAGACCGCCGCGCGGCCCGGAGTCAGGCAGATTATTTGGATTGACTTTCAAATTCTTAACATACATACTGGTCGGTATGTTAAACGGTCACGAGAAGAAGGCGCGGATCCGTGATCCAGAGCGCACACGGAAACGCTTGCTGCAAGCGGCCTTTCGGGAGGTTCACAGATCAGGCTTCCAGAAGGCCGGCATCGATACAATTCTCGAAGCCACGAATGTGACCAGGGGAGCGCTCTATCATCACTTCGGTAGTAAAGAGGCCCTTGGATATGCGGTCGTCGACGAAATCATCGCAAAGATCGTTCGCGACGGGTGGCTAAACCCTCTGCTTGGCAGCGGGCAGCCAATTGATATTCTGATTGAAATCGTCCGGCGCACACCAGTTCGGGCCGAAGACATTCGAATCGGTTGTCCGCTCCTCAATTTGGCAACGGAGATGTCTCCGGTGGACGAGCATTTTCGCAAGCGCCTGAAGAGCATTTTCCTCGCCTGGCAGGATGGAGTGGCTGCACTCCTGCGAAGAGGACAGTCCGAAGGAACAGTTCGCCGCGATCTAAATCCAGAGGAGAGTGCCAGTTTTCTCGTCGCCATGGTCGAGGGCTACGCCTCGTTGGCGAAGAATGCTCAAGATGCCGGGGTGTGGAAAGTAGGAATTAGAAACATCGTGGGGTGGTTGAGGTCGCTTCACGCGGCGCGCCAATCTCCAAAAAGCGGACGACGGATGGCGAAGGAGCATGTTGTCCGGCGAGGGTGCTGATTTCAGTTTTGGGGAACGCGATGAATCGAACAAGATCGGCGACGATAGCTTGTCTGAGTTTCGCTCTCATCCCAGAACCCAGTTGAGTTCATGTAGAAGCAGTGCACTCGTCACCCTCAATCACGTAGCAGGAGTCGAACCGAGAGAACAAGGGGTTTCATCATGAGCGCCCGCACAAGTGTGGATCAGAGACTTGCAGGTGAGACGTTTGTCGAGCAAGCTGCTCACGCAGATGCGGACGATCCGGCTGGCTTACTGCGGGGAGCTGCGATGTTCCCCACCCAAAGCAGGAGGGGTTACATCCCTGGAGCGACAGAGCACCAGTTCTTCGAAGCTGCAGACACATCACTGCTTCCGGTCATCCCAGTTGATGCGGCAAGCCTCATGCTGGTCTCGCGGCAGTTGGAGAGCATAGCGAAACGACAGGCGCCACGAATCGCGTTCAAGACAAAGGGCAGCATTCTACTTTTAAATCTATTCGATATTTTCGCAGTGCAGGCCGAAGGCAATTATGTCTCGTTGCAACACCGGCCTCATCGCTATCTGGTGCACGAATCCCTCTCGTCCATGGCCGAGAAGCTCAAACCCTACGGTTTTATTCGCATCCACCGCTCGGTCGTCGTAAATGTCTCGGCCGTTGAGGAGGTCCAACCTCTACCGACGGGGGAGTATAGGCTGCGTGTGAGAGGCGGGAAAGAATACCTGGTAACGCGTACGTACAAACACAACCTCAGAGATCTGGCTCAACTGTGGGTCGGAACAGATCGGCTTTGCGGATAAGAGGAGGCATAGGTTGCGTCGATAAGCGCGCCCAAGAGTTTCCATCGCGGTTTAGGGCGGGTGCTCCAGTTGTAATCTGTGACCGTCGATCGAGGAGTAATGAACAGGCATTTCCGGCCACCCGGCCCGATGGGTTAAACTTCCGGATTTCCGACAAACCGACCAGCACTTCGCGTTCCTGACCAGACACTCGAACCGCACCACACCTTACTGCGCTGAAAGAAATCGCACAATCTCATGAATAACACGAGCATTCTGGTCAGTTTGAAAGAGAAACTGAGCGTGTGCAGAACCATACAGTACGATCAATTGCTTCGGCTTAGGAGCTCTTTCGTACTGCGCTCGGATGCCAGGCAGCCTTGGGCCGCTTCCATTGCTGTCGTCGCGCGCGATGATAAACAATGCTCGTGATTTCAATCCGTCTGCTGGAAGATTCGGCACTGCGCCGAGAAATACGATCCGATCAATATCACCTGGCTCCGACTTGATCGATGCATCGCCGGCAGCCGCGCCCCCGAAACTCCCCCCAACTACCGACACCGTTTTCGCACCGTGAGCTTTCAGATAACGAACCGCAGCGAGCACATCTTTCTCAAACGGAGCATGGTCAAAATCCTCCTGGCCCGGTCCCTTCGAACAACCGAAACCCCTGAAGTCGATGGCCAATACTCGAAACCCTGCCGATGTGAGCGTCAATGCCTGGTCGTGCCAGCTCTCTTTGTTAAATCTGCCACCGTGAGCCAGCACGACAGCACGACTGCCTTGTCCATAGAGATCGGCGCAGACCTGTCCGCCATCGTCGGTTGCAAATGAGACAGTCTGTTGTGCAGACGCCGCGATGGTAAGAGCCAGGGCGAGGGGGAGAATGCGAAGTGCCAACATGGGCAGATTATAAGGTCGTTCTTCACTCATGATTGAGCGAGTGTGGAGTTGAAAATTATTCCGAATGTATTACCGGCATCCATGTATGTCATTGTCAACAGAAAAGCACGAGTCTTCCGTCCGCGCACTGGAGAGCGCGTTACTGGTTCGATCGGGAATTGTCGCTGCGCACGTTCGCCTCTCGGCGGTTGGTTCCTGCACTCTGCAGAACCGGACATCCATTTGCTGCCTCAGGCCTCAATGGGCCGTCGCAGAAGATTGAGTTTGTGTTGTCTGCGTGTCCCGAAACAGTATGAAGAGAGCCTCGTGAGTCGACTCCGTCGCCCGGCTGGTCACCTGCGGGACCTGGCAGCCTGCGCATCGATTCCTGATGTCTTCCCCTTCCCTGGAAGGGTTGTTTACGCAGCCGCAGTTCGTCGGAACTCGGCCCGCGGGCACGAAATCCGTATTGTTTCTTCCTAGTACGGGATCATTCCAACTGCCCGATCTTTCCCGGCGGTCTTCGCCTGAATGAGCGCCTCATCGGCCAGTTTGAGTACCTCTTCGTGGCCCATTGATGATGGGTCGCCTTCATGCCATGGGAAGGCGGCCCAGCCAACGGAGCAGGTTCGCGTAAGGGTAACCGCACCGTCGACCGCAAGGGGCTTTTCGCGCACCGCTTCCAATACCCGGAGCGCCAGAGCGTTCGCCTGCCGCCTATCAGCAAAGCGCGATATGACCAGAAACTCTTCTCCACCCCAGCGCAGCAAAACATCGGACGCCCTCATGACGGAACTGATCCGGCGCGCAACCTCGACGAGAACGCGATCTCCCGCGTCATGGCCATATTGATCGTTCACCTCCTTGAAGTTATCAATGTCGATGAGGTAAAAGACGAGATCACGCGCGCAGCGATCCGCCTCCGAGCGGAATTCGCGCAAAGTCGCGGCAACGTCGGCTCCGATCGTTTCTGAAAAGAATCGCCGGTTCCGGATTCCGGTCAGCGGATCGGTGATTGATGCTTCCGCAAGGATCGCGTTTACTCTTTTCAGGTCCGAGTACAAACGGTGCTGCTTGACGAAGACAAGGGCGGTCGTAGCGACGATTGCGGCCGAAGTGATTACCAGGCGGAATCTCACAATCGCCGGAGGCACAGAACCCTCGAGCGCGGAATAGATCAACATGGCCGGCAGAGAGAGAACCGCCACAGCGGCGGAGCCGAACAGCCAGGTTCCGTATCTTTCGTCTTTAACCGTTGCTGGAACGGGAATCAATTCGCGGGCGTGCGCCGCCACAGCCAGGAAGAACACCAGCGATGCCGCAAACGCAACGTCATACCAGCTGCCGGTGTAGTAAACCCTCGCTTCAATCGCACGATTTTCGACTATGACGCTGAGGTAGTTCAGGAAGAGTGCCGCGAATAGAAGGAAGTAGAACCGCCGCCAGGGGCCGGAACTCTGGTACAAGAGCACCCCCAGGGCAGTCAGCAGAATCAGAATCTGCACCACGTAGAGACGGTCAAAGTTACGGTTGTAGACCGCGCTGGATCTCCAGACATATTGCCAGCAGTTTACGAGAAAGAGGTACAGATAGATCCACCACAACATCAGTTGCAGGAAATCCGGCATTCCAAAGCGGACGCTGCGCTCGGTGGGATCAACATGCGGCCGTAGCAGCAACGCGGCGAGGACGGGAACTCCGGCGAGAAAAAGCAGGATGTCTCCCGGAAACATATCGGGCATTGGTTTCCGGAAGACAACGTCATAAACAATCCAGCCGCACTGATCTGTCAGCCAAAATGCCCAGCTGAGCGCCAGCAACATCCAGACAGAGCGTAGCCGGCCTCGCGCGGCGCGGGCGTTGGCGATGAAAGCCAGGAGCAGGGCGAGAAGCAGCAAAGCGGACGCGATGTCACTGACTGCGGTAAGTTCCAGGCCGGGTCGGAGAAAGGCTGAGGCTGCGATCTGTATAAGAGTCAGGGCCGCCGCCGAACCAATCCAGCGTTTCGATGTAACTTGCACGGGAAACCCTCAGGTCAGAGCACCAGATGCACCGTTTTCGACTCACGCGGCTTCTGCGGCAGGCTCTGACTGGCTGCCATTTCGACATCGGCGGTCCGCCTCGGACCAGGCGGCGGATGTTTGATCCCGGGTTTGCTGTTTCCTCGGAACAGCCGTAACGGTCCAGCTGTTCGGGATCTTCAAATCAGATTACATGGAGCGCCGTTCCACTGCGCTGTGAGATGTTCGAGTTCGATCTCGCACGAGTTGTTCTGGATCTCATTTCGGTTGCACAGTTCATAAACCGTCGTGGAGCAGGAGCATTGAGTTCCCGGACAAGTTGCTGGGGGACGCGGGCTCCGGGCAGATGAGAATGCCACCGGAGGCTCACCAGGTGTGATCATTTTCACCAGGTTGTGCATTACATCCAGCCGCACGTCATCCCCGGCCATATCCATTAGGCTCGCGACCCGCGCTGGGAAAAAGCAGGTCCCTCGCTCCGCCTGCCATCTGCCAACAGACACTTGCCGCCGAAGACCAACCGCGCAATTAACAAGCGGGAAAGGCAGGCCCTATATAATTGCCGGCTGAAGCCGTCCAGACGATTTTCCCTGGATCGCTATTCGCGGCACGTCACAACTGAATCAAGAATGAGGAGATGACACTGTGCGATTCTCGATGAGATTTTTGTCGGTGGCGGCCCTGATGGCTCTGACGCCGGCGCCGGTGGTATTGGCGCAGGCGCCTGTTGCGCCGCTGCCCGCTGAAGCGGCTGCGAACCCCGTGGTGTGGAGTGCGAAGCTGCTCTACGAGCGCGATTCAAAAAACATGATCGCCGCCGCCGAAGAGATGCCCGCTGACAAATACGGTTACCACCCGACGCCCGACCAATGGACCTTCGCGAAGGTGGTTTCGCACATAGCGCAATCGAATGGAGGGTTGTGCGGGGCGCTGTCAGGCACACCTGCGCCGACGGCGCTGACCGTGAGCGACACGGCCCCGAAGGCCGATCTGGTTGCGGCGTTGAAGGCTTCCTTCGACTTCTGCGGCCCGGTGCTCGACGGCCTGACGGACACCAAACTTGGGGAGCCGGTCACCCTGCTCCACCGCACGATGCTGCGGGCGACGGCCCTGGTCTTGTTGCCGGTCGACCTTGCGGACCACTACTCCCAGATGGCTGCCTACCTGAGGCTGAACGGGATGTTGCCGCCTTCGGCACAGCCCAGGAAGTAGTGCCGGCGACAAGCTAACCTTTCGAGGTTGGACGTCCTGACTCAGTCAGGACATGCCAGGCGGGCGGCGTGCTGTGCGGCGCTTGAGCGCCACTTGAGTTCCGGGCCGGATCACAGGCATCCCGGAAATGGCGGGCAGAAGTGTAGGAATCGGATTGAAATGTCCGTGTTGCCGACCACGCGGAAACTACCTTCCCGGTGATGCTGTCCGCGTCGGATTAGTATGCTCAGACCATCGGGAGAAGGCATGGAAGACCACATCACGGTGTGTGAACGAGTGCGGAATTCCCGTCCCGGAAACCATAACGTGACTGCGATTCGTGCCGGTTTCGAGGCAAAGGACGACAGCCGTGGAGACTGGTATCAGTTGTAGCTTGAGTCTTGTGCGGATTCCGTTCCGTCGCAGTCCCCCGGTCGTTTGGCGAAGATTCAGCCTGCTGGCAAACGCTCAGTTCCGTAAATCATTCTTCGCTGCCCTTGCATCGACGGGAAGGCATCGAAGGCCGTGGCCTCGCATTCGGTAGCGGACGAGTACGGCGATCAGGCTCACCAGCGTTGCAATCTCGACAAACACCTTTCCCCCATCGAGCATGTCCGGGTGACCATCCTTCAAATTGGGGTCGGTGAGAAGGCTGTGCAGGAAAAAGAGAATGGCTGCGGGAAACACAAGATAGTGCAGGCTGCGCCAGAGCGGGCGGCCGATCCGTGTTCGCAGCAAGGAAGAAACCAGGACCAGGACCAAAAGATACAGAGCCCCGGCTCCGGCAAGGTTGAGTTTGGGTTGGAGCGGCGAGTCAATCGGGATGAGGATATCGAACAGCCGAAACCGCGGCTGGTGGAGAAACAACAGGACAACAGGATGGGTCAGCGTCAAGGCGACGGCGACATAGGCTGTCCACTGATGCAGCGCAAACAGGTTGATGTGGCGGTGCGGCCAGCGTTGCACCGGACTGTAGCGCAGCGAGATGAGCATTCCCAGCAGCAGGTTGATGGTCGCGGCGCCAACCGCTCCCAGTCCCAGATAAGAGCAGAGGTCCAGCAGACTGATGGTCAGAATCAAGCAAATCTCCGCGAGCACGCCCTATCATATTGCGTGGGATGATCGATTGATGAAGCAAGATGAAACAGGAAACGTGGCGTCGCTCGGGAATGGGCCCGGATCGCCCAGTGAATGTCTCCTTCTCCGGTTACGAACCCCCATTTGACCCAGCGCCAATGGTTCGGCGCATGCTCGATTCGGTGCCCCGGAATGATCTGACAGGATTGAGTGCCGGAGTGCTCTCCAACGCAAGCGGCCGTTCGGGGAAACGCGGCAAATTCCGAGTCACATCAAGAAAGCGCCCGGCACACGAATACGGCGAGCTATCAGTGCACGGCGCTTCGCGCCGGGTGTATTTCGACGCTCCATCCTGAACAGGTTGCGTTTGGAACCTTTCGGTTTTCTTAGTCGGCTTTTTTGCCCGAATTGCCGCATCGGTTAGCGTCATCTCTGTCCCCCGAACTGATGCTTTTTGGTCGTACCCCATCTTTCAGGCGAATTGCACGCCAGTTCGTACCCACCTCTAGGCAGGCTGCTCGCGAACGTCTAGGAACCATCGCAAACGAATAATTGAATCTAGTGCTTTATTTTCAGCGCCAGGTGGCCAAACGAAGGATCCGAGAGGGCTCGGTGAAGTGCGCGGAAAAACCGGTTTGGTTGCCCCCCAGGGATTCGAACCCCGATATGCTGATCCAGAATCAGCTTAAGGAAATAGCCATAACCTGTTAACTGTCAACATTTTACAGATGAATGGCCCGCACTGAGGATCGCTTTTCTTGTTGCAGTATTTATTGGGGTTTTCAAGTGTTTTCAGGATTGATCGGCACAGTTTCGGCACATATTGGCTAGACACGGAAGAGTGCCCCTGCGATCATCCCTACCATGAGATTTTGAACCACGTTCTTTAGGTGACAGCACGAGTATGAGCGGATATCAGCTAACGATTTTTCTAATTTACCTGTGCTTCATTGTGCGAGCCGCCGTCGTTAGCAAAGACATGGTAGCTACCACCAAGTGGATGGTCGGTAGTCTCGTCATCACGTGGCTGGTCGCATACGCTGGATGCATGATTGCCGCAGGTCGGGGCAGCGCCCATGACCGCATCGGTGCCGCTGCTGCCGATTTTTTCTTCATACCCTCCTTCATTGTTCCCGCGATTGTGGGGTCGATTCACGCACGCCACACTCAAAGGGTCAACCGCACCGGCGAAGCAGATTGACACAATCCAGAAACAGAGTTATGTATCGTGTCGGAGGTGAGAATGTGACTAGCCCATTCACGGACAAAATGCCGGGTACCTACAGCACCCTTGGCGTGTGCTCGTTCTGTGGTCGTTGCTATCAGGTTGGTACCAGCACTTGCCAGCACTGCGAACGAGCCATCAAAACTCAGTCACGCTGAACCGTCGCCACTGGCACCACTACTGCACCGGCTCAGGAGCGGTCCTGATCTGCGGTCCAGCCAAGGTATGCGGCGTCTTCCGCTGTGAGTTTGTGACGGAACAGCGTTTCATGACGGTTCCCCGTGTCGGGCTGCTGGGCGAAGAACTTCTCAATCGCGTGTTCCGAGTATCCAACCCGACCTTCTAAGTCTGCGATGAAATTCTCTTTCGAGCTATAGCGTCTGGTGGCCATCGGCCCTCCCTGACGCTCTGACGGCGAAAGACCGATCTGATACCAGAGCGGAGAGTCGGGCCGGGTGGTGTCGCTGAATTCGTCAAGTGTGATGTCGAAGAGTCGGTCAGACATTGGATTGAATCTCCATCGTGGGTTTTGAAAACTTCCTGCCTAGCCGAACCTCATCACATTTTTACTTCTACCGCAACGAAATCCATGGATCATGCGACAGGATGCCCCGTCCTCGCACAGAATTGACCGCTGACACGTCGCGGGGTCACTGGCACCACTTACTACTACACAGGACGCAGGTACATCCCGTTCAGGCCCTCGTTGTATTTCCGTATCCCCTCTATCGTTTCTTCCGGCGACAGGTCTACCCAATGTTGACCTTCCTTCCACGATGAATCTGGTATGGGCTGACTCTCATTGCGAAGACGTTTGATCGCGTCCAAGACTTCTTGCCTAGCTGCTTTGTCTGCGTCCTTCGTGGTGTCGCCTCCGGTCTTCAGGCCGGGGAAGTCAGGGAATGTGACAGTGTACGGCGGTATGCTTTCAGCGTCACGTGTGATCTGAATAGGGTACTTCACGCTACCTCCTCATCCTCAACGATGATAAACACCCCCGCCATGGTGCCAGAATGCCCGTAGACGCGTCGGCAGCCATCGGGTGAAGTTTCCCACATACGCGCTTGACAAAGGCCAGAGATGTGCATATTCTTCAAACCCGATTATTTTGTTGACTACCGGTCTCAGATTTTGTACTATGGAAATATAAACCGCGCTGGGGCATTGCTCCTGCGCGGCAACCGCACCGCCAACCGCCTGCCAGCGTAGCAGGTTGAATGGGATGATTGGCCGGACCCCGAACCAGCGGTCATACTGGACGCTCGGAAGCCACTCCGAGTGAAGAGCAGCCCCGCTCCAAGAGGGAACCAAATGGGTAATTTGATAGCACCAGAACTGCGCCAGCAGTGTGCGCCGTTCTGCGTGCAAGAGAGAAGGTTACTGTGGACCTCAGTGGCAGTCCTGTCGAATTTGTGCCTGACGTGGTGCGGCGCGCGTGAGCGCACCCCGTCGAAACCATAATGCCTTTTGGGCACTTCACGAGCAGGGTACCTACGCGGTACCTGATGCATTCCCTTTGGAGCAGATAGACCCTCGCGACGCAATGCTGTTCCTCTGTCTGCTGCGGCAGCAGAAAGCCGCACGCGTTAACCCGTTCTCAGCGCGCATGGGCGATCTGCTGGAGTGCTCCGGCCTGTCGCGTCCAACCCTGATAGATGCGCGCAATCATCTGTGTCAACTGAAACTGGTAACCGCAGAGGAGAAGCGCGGCGCTAAAGGTGTGTGGACCTTTGAAATGCTGAACCCTGCGACGGGAGGCGCACTGCTCAAACCAGAGCGCGTGGTGTGGGCAGACCTCAGCGAATGGGCAGTGACGGAGTTTTACAAGCGACTGCGACCTGAGACGCGTGCCCTTTACGACTGCCCAGCGTGCAGGCGCACGGGCACGCTTGACATCGACATGCGACCCGAACGGCGCGGGCGCTGGAATTGCCGCAAGTGCCCGAAGTACGGCTCACTGGTGAATGCGTACAAGCACGCCTACAGGGTGGACTACACCACGGCTGGTGTGATGACGCGGGCGCTGCTACAGGAAATTATCGAAGCTGAGAAGCAGCCGCGCGTGGCGCACCCGGCGCAACCACTACCGGCGCAGCCAGTGCAGCCCGTCACGGCCCCACTTGTCATGGACCCATTCCGGGTGCAGCCATGAGCAGACCATCTGTAAAGATTCTTTACACGTCTATAAAGAATTTTGACACTTGTCAGAGGCCGTCTGCGACTAAGACCTTGACAATACGGCAGATACAGGTTTTTCAAAAGTGCCTCTGCAATACCTATGCTCTTTGTGTGTGTTCAGCACAGGTACCACTATCAACGGCTGGGTTAGTGGGTTCTGACTATCGAGTTCATAAGTTTCCACTGCTCGCACGTGGTACGGCAAACAGGCTGGCCGCAGTGGTCGGCATACCGGCGCGCAAGTCTGGTGCGCAGAAAGCAGGGATTGATTGGTAGTAGGTAAACAAGACATTGTAGCGGCATACGACGCCAACGCCAACGCCAACGGCAACGGCACCGGCACCGGCACCGGCACCGGCACCGGCAGTGACGCGCATCTGTTCGCGCTCCTGCTGGCCTATGCCAGACGCAAATCCGGCGGCAACCTGAATACTGCTGACTACTACGATACTGGCCATGATGACGACGCAGCACAGGACGCAGTGCTGGCGGTATGGGAGCATCGCGACGAGTTCACCGGCGACGGTGCTGGATTCTTCGCATGGTTCAACCGCATTGCGTTCACCAAGCGCATGGACGGACTACGCGACATCATTCGACAGCGGAAACGGCATGCGCCCGTGGTGCTGGACCCCGAGGACGACCACGAAGACGCACCCGCTGTGTCCATTGAAATATCCGCCGATGTAGAGGACGCAGCACAGAAGCGACAGAAAACTTCCGATAAGATGCCGGGAATATCCGTGGAATCAGCAAGCGGCGAAGACATGGTGCTGGTGCGCCTGATGGAAATGAGACTCACCTATGGGCAGATTGCGACCAAACTCAGGATCACCGAGACAGGAGTCAAGAAACGTGTAGAGCGGTTGCGCGAACGAGCGCAGCCTATCCATCAATGTCCCTGTCGCGAGTGTCTTGAGCGAATATGGGCAGAGCGCAAGCCAGCGCGGGATGAGCACCAAGCCTACCGGCGAGCATACGGCGACGCAGCCGCGCGGAGACTGGCTCGCGAGCGTAGCCTGAGCACCCCCGAACTTTATTTTTCGGATTTGTCACCTTGTGGTGAGGCTAGCGCGTTTATCTGTATGAAGACGGAACAAGAGATTATTTGGGAAGAGCGTAGGGCGCTTTACCCGCACCACAGGAAGGAAGCATATGTACTTAGTACCAGAAACGCAATCGACGCAGGAACCATTGACCGAGTGGCTGATTACGGCACGGCAAGCTGCGGAAGTGTTGGAGTGTCTGACTGGCCTGCCTGTGCGTGAGTCGTCCATCTCTGACATGGCCGATGCTGGATGTTTCCAGCGTTGGAACGCTACCCGATACTGGTTTTCGGATGTGTTTGCCCACGGTGAACGTATCCATCGCGCACAGCGCGCAATCCAGTAACTGCGCACAGTATGCGCTCACAAGATTGACGCAGACGACAGGTCTGCGGGGTCATGCGTGCCGTTGTCTCGCAGACGTTCCGGCGCGGTCGCACAGGGGCAGTACACTCCAATGCCGCTGCTCCTGTGCCTAAAGATTAAGTTGCTGTCCGATCATTCCCATTCGACTCGCTTGGGAACCGGACAGACGTGATGCGTTTCGCTCCAGCAACGGCGATCACCGGTATCGGGCGAGTAGGCCGCGATACAACCCTCACGGACGGTTTACACCGTTAGTGTGAGAGACGGGGATTACTGTCCCGTCACAATTGGCTATCGGTGGGCTCTATCCATAGAGGCCTTCGCACCGGCTAGCCCTTAAGGGGACGTTGAGTTATGCTCCGTTCCCGCAAGTTATCAACACAAGATGCACGGCGAGCCTTGGTAGGGTTAACCGCGAACGCTGGACGCTGAGTAAACCAACCGCGTCCAGCGTGTGGCATACTTCCGACATACATCACCTGCTAACTCATGTTTTGTCAACATCTGTCGGGATAACATCACCGGCACAATGAAGGGGATATGGGGGTTGATTAACCCAGTGGTTTCGGCGACTTCGGAACGCGCGCCAGTCAAATTTGCATACCTGCGAAATGGTAGGTTCAGGGTAACCGGCCCCCAACAAGCTGACAACTGCTCGTAACTGATACATATCACACCACTTATGTGATGTAATGCCGTGACTTCATCGGCTCTAATAACCACAAGGTGTGCTACTGCCCCGCAGAAACCACAATCCGTGGTAGTCGGACAATCCAAGTTTATGAACCACCCAACAGAAAGAGCAATATCCTATCGCGCTCGAAGCAGAGAGTCGCGTGCGATGAGTAGCCACCTTGAGCAAGAACCAAACCCGTTTAACAGAATCGTGTACAGTGCGGCTGCCAACCGCTTCCAAGTTCTCCGTCGCATCGCCAAAGGTAAGTATGTGCCTCATGGCAGCTACCCGACCTTAGAAGAATCGATTGAGATGCGCGACCGGTTACCCGAACACCTCCCACCCCAAGTGGAAAGACAATGAACAAAGAGATTCGAAGTTTTACCGCACCGCGACCGTTCACCGTTCGCACCCTGCCCGATGGCTCGAAACAAGTCAGTGGGCACGCTATCGTGTTCAACTCGCCCAGCGTCGATCTAGGTGGATTCGTGGAAGTCTGCGACCCCAGCATGTTGACGCGCACTCTCCGCGAAAACCCCGATGTGCTGGCGCTCCGCGATCACAAGAGCGAGATGCTGCTGGGCAGGACCACAGCGAACACGCTGGCGCTTAGTGTTGACAGCACCGGCCTGAAGTTCGCTGTCACTCTGCCAAAAACATCAATCGGAGATGACACAGCGGAGAACGTTCGCCTGCGGAACCTGACCGGCTGTTCCTTCGGGTTTAACACCGTAGAAGACAAGTGGACTGTCGCAGACGATGGCAGCGCACTGCGCACGCTTCTGGACGTTGATCTTTTCGAGATAAGTCTGACCAGTTTTCCCGCCTATCAAGAGACATCTGTAGAGGCACGCAGCCGCGCTGCACAGGTCACAACCAAACGCAGTGATCCCAGCGATCCCGACCCTGAGGACGAACTCGAAGGCGTCATTGACGATGATGGCATCGATGATGATGATGACGACGATGAGCTGCGGTGCTCCTGTCGCTGCGAACGCTGCATCATGAGCGATTGCCGGTCCTGCTACCGCATGGGCTGTGAAGACCTGTCGTGTCGCTCAAGTTCCTGCCCCCAACAGGATGAGCAGAGAGCAGACGCGCTCCGCATCACGCAGATGTATCATTCGCGCCGCGCTCTCTACAGCTAACAAGATTCCCCACCCTCCACGCTCAGTGGCCTGTTCCGTCACTTAGAGCGCGAACCCCTACCAACCAAACGCATGACCACGCGCCTGCATACCGCAGGTCTGCGCATTCGTGTGTCTACACCCTTTGCAAAGGAAAATATAATCAATGATCGATATCAAATCGCTCCGCGCAAAAGTCTCAAAACTTTTGCTAGAGCAACGTGCAATCGCGCTGGCACCGGGCGGATTCACGACCGAGAGCAGAAGTAAGTTCGACCTCATTCAGCGTGATGTAGACGCGGCGGAAGAGAAGATTGCAGACGCGGAACGGCTGGAGAAGTTTGAGCAGCGCGACCGCGAGGATCGGAGTTTCACCAGAAGTCCGCGCCCCGGCACTGCGGGCAATGGCAGTTACAGCGGAGATGAGCAGCGCGACCGTGCGAACAAAGGGTTCCGTGCGTGGGCACGCACTGGCGAGATTCCGCATGAGTATAGAGACCTACTCACGACCTCAGATTTGACAGGCGGAGCAATCATCCCGGAACTCTTCAGTCCCGTTTTGAATGAGGCGCTGAAGTTCTACGGGCCAATCGCTGACCGCGTTGACCGTCGAGAGACAAACAACAACGGTTCCCCGATGAAATACAGCTATAGCACAGATGTGGCAAACGGTATGGTCCTGCTCCCGACCGAAGGCACGTCCAGCCCCGCTGAGACGGACCCCGGATTCTTCAGCAAAGTTGTGGGAGTGGATACACTGACCGGCGGATTGGTCAAGATCAGCGTACAGGAATTGGAGGACTCCAGCTTCGATCTGGATGCCCTGATTCGCAGATGGATGGGCACCCGTTATGCTCGCGCACTGGAGCGCGTCGTGACGCTGGGCACCGACACGGCTGGCACCACGCTGCCTAACTCCGCGACGGGTGGACTAGTTGGAAATGCCGTCGTGGGACAGACTACGGCTGCCATTGCCAACGGAATCGGCTGGGATGATCTGACTCAGTTGGCGCTAGGGAGTGGTGTACTCGATCCGGCGTATGCTGGCCCCGACGCAGCATGGGTTATGAATGCCGCGACTCGCGGTTATCTCATCGGCTTGAAAAATGGCTTCGGTCAACCGTACTTTACCCCGGACCCATCTGCGGACCAGCCGTTCAATAAGCTGCTCGGATGGGATATCGTTTTGAATCAAAGTATGGTCGGTCCGACCGCTGGCGCGTTCACTGCGAACTCGAATCCAATTCTGTTTGGAAGTCTGAAAAATGGCTACCTACTCCGCACTGATGGGCAACCCTCGATTGTCCGTTTGCGGGAACGCTACATGGACACTTTAGAGCAGGGCTTTTTCCTCTACACCCGTGTCGGTGGTATCTACCTCGGACAGACTGAGGCACAGAACGGCGTTGCCGCTGTGAACCCTGTAGTTAAGCTGCAAATCGCGGCCAGCTAACCCAACACAACAAATGAACTCAGCGCACCTAATGCCAGAATATCGGCGTTCGGTGCGCTTTGTTTATTTGTCACAAAAAGGATTACAAATGTCATTCAGAAAACCCAAGACGTTCACCGTGGATGAGTACACCGTCACGGTTGACGCTGAGGACTTCGCCCGCGTGCGCCCGTTCATCACGGGCATCCGCGCAACCGCTGCCCCTGTCGTGTTTCTGGTGAATCATGGCACCGTAAACCGCCCGGCCTACATGCCGCTTACGCAGTTCATCGCACAAGGCAGCATGACGGAATACCGGACGCTGAAGGATCGCACCGATCCCGGCGACCACAGGAAAGCCAATCTGGTGCGCCAGTGAAACTGAAGATTCCAAGGAATTCGCACAAACGCAGACGCATCGGCATGAGCGAGCGACCACCCGACATCCTGATACGACTTCTGGAAAACTGCGGATTGCTGCCCTGTGACTTCTGCTACCGGTTACCGGAACGGGTGGCTCTCAGCTTGATAGCGAAACGCAAGGCAACCGTTGTGGGCGCTCTGGGTGCGACGGCGGACCTTTCTCTAACCCTTGAAGAGTGCATTGAGGCAGGCATCGCTTGAGCACTCAAACACTCCTGAAGGAATCGCAGGTTGCCGAGCACCTTGGCATCAGTATGCCCACGCTGCGCTCATGGCGCTGTCGCGGCATCGGCCCTGCCTACGTGAAACTGGGAAGTGGTAAAAAATCCCCCGTGCGTTATCATCATCGTGACCTTGAGCAGTACATCGCCCAAGGCCGACACGTTTCCGATGCCTCAGTGCGGGCCGCATTCGAGGACCGATAGAACGTGGAAATATACAAGCGCGACGGGTCCAAATTCTGGCTCGTGGATTTTGTGGCAAACGGCAAGAGGTTCCGCAAAAGCACACGAGCTACAACGAAAACCAGAGCAATGGAGGTAGCGGCAGAACTCATCAAGGCAGCACAGGAAAGCTCGGGGCCGGTACGCAAGGGACCAGCGCCAATCCTGTCGGCATTCGCCTCAGAGAAGTTCCTGCCCTACGTCGAAGGCTCTCAACTCGATTCCGACACGAAACGCTATTACAAAACAGGGTGGCGATTGCTGAGTGAAACCCCCATTGCCGGATGGCGTATCGACCGCATCAGAACGGCTGACGCGGAGATGCTGGCTTTCTCTGGTGGTGGGTCCAACGCAAACTGTGCGTTTCGGACCCTGCGTCGTATGCTCTCACTCGCTCAGGACTGGAATATCGTCCAGAGCAAACCCCGAATCAAGCTGAGGAAGGAAAAGGAACGCTCTGCCATCTTCACACCAGAGCGGGAAGCTGCATTCCTTGCTGTCGCCCCTCAGCCCCTGCATGATGTGTTTCTCATCTCTCAGGATTCCGGCCTGCGTCCCGATGAAGTCATTCGGATGCGCTGGGACAGCGTTCTATGGGACAAGAACCTCATCTTCAATCCCGATGGGAAAACGGATAGAGCACGTCGCCACGTACCCCTAAGCGACCGTGTGCGCGATCTGCTGCGCGTACGGGCGCAAGGTGCCACGAGCGAATGGGTGTTCCCTTCTAAACGCAAGAAGAAATCGCACATCAGCTACTTCCCTGTCGCCAAGCAATTCAGCAAGGCACGGGAGGAAGCGGGTTTGCCGGATGACATCGTTCTGTATTCGGCGCGTCATTCGTTCGCCACGGACATGCTCGACAGGACGGGAAACATCGTTCTGGTGCAGAAGATGCTGGGGCATGAATCCTTGACCACAACTCAGCGGTATCTGCACCCTGAACTCAAGGACATCGCAGAACTGGTAAATGGCCGCAACACCGAACACGCGAAGCAGATTTTACGGCACAGTTTACGGCACAGTGGGGCGACAATCCAATGAGAAGGGCAGCTAAGTTGTTGATTTATTTGGTTGCCCCCCAGGGATTCGAACCCCGATATGCTGATCCAGAATCAGCTGTCCTGCCGTTGAACGAGGGGGCAGTTTAGATTGGCCACGGCGCGATACGTTTCCGCATCCAGCACCGCCTTTTTATAGTAAAGACCTGGCGCAATCCGGTCAAACCAAATGGGATGCTCAACCGGTCCGCCGGCACCCAAAGTCACTCTTCGCGCAGGACCTCCAGCGGCCGCTGTCCGAGCAGGCGGAAACTTGCGATCCAGCCCGTCACCACCGCCAGCACCGCGGTTCCCACAACCGCCACCAGCGATCCGTGCGTCTCGTGCTGGAACGCGACTTCCATCCTGTGCAGCAGGATCCTGGTCAGCGCATTCGCAAACAACGCGCCCACCCCGCCCGCCAGCAGCCCCAGGACAACGAATTCCACGCTAAAGACGGTCCCGATCCGGTTCCGCGTCGCTCCCAGCGTCTTCAGCACCACTACTTCGCGCAGGCGGCGGAAGCGCGTGCTGGCGACGCTCGACGCCAGGATGATGAGACCCGAAAGAATCGAGAAACCGGCCAGAAACCGGATGACAATCGTGATCTGATCGACCACCCCCTGAATGGTCTGCAAAATGTCCGCAATATTGATCACCGTCACCGTCGGGTAGGTCGCAAACAGCGTCCGCTCGATCGTCGGAATGGCGTCGGCCTTCGCATGGAAATCCCCATACCAAACCGCGGGCTGATCTTTCAGCAGCCCTGGTGGCACGATGAACTCGCTGCGTGCAAAGGCATGCTCCCCGGTTACCCTGTAGATCGCTGCAACCTTGACGGGGATCTCCCTGTCGCCCGCCGCGAAGACGATCTGCGAGCCGATTTTCAGATGCAGCCGCTGGGCCACACGATCGACCACCGCCAGCTCGTTGCCGCCATCGCCGCTCCACCACTTGCCATCGGTCAGCTTCGTTCCATCCGGCAGCGCGGTTGTCCAGGAGAGCGTCGAGGAGCGCAATAACCGCTTGGGGAAGTTCTTGATCTGGAGGTCATCGACGGGCGTTCCGTCGACGGACACCATCCGCGCCGACACCATGGGAATCTTCTCCAGATCCCCGATCACGCCAGGCTGGCTCTTGAGCAGCGCCTGAATGCCCGGCACTTCCTCCGTGCTCATGTCGATGAGGAAGATATTCGGCGTGTTCGGCTTCACGTCCTCATGCAGCGCGTTTACGATCGAGCGCTGCATCAGAAACACGCTCAGGATCAGCATCACGCCAGCGCCCAGCGCCGCCAGCACCGCCGACGACTGATTCCCAGGGCGGTACAGATTCGCCAGCCCATGCCGCAGCGCCGAGGGCAAATGTAACCGTGTCTGCGACAGAAGCGCACGCAATCCCCACAAAACCAATGCGCTCAGGGCCAGAATGAACAGCAGCAGTCCCGCCAGGCAAACAGCAAACCACTTCCCTACCAGCCACGAATCCGCCAGCACCGCGGCAATGCCGCCGAGGCCGGCAAGAATCACGATCATGGAGGCCAGTTGCAGCTTGTACGAGAAAACCCTCCTCGAGAGTTCTCTGAAGTTGATCCAAAGAATGAGAAATCGGATCCCACACAGCGCGCCGAAAATTGCCGGCCCGCGCCAGTAGTGGTGTTGTTGAAGCAAACGAACCATGACTACGGAGGTAAAAGTGCAGAGCAACCAATAAAGGATGGTGGCATTGAATCGGAACATCGGTACGTCAGCGTCCCCCGGTTCCACCACGCGCCGCAGCACCAAACTCGGCCGTATTTTGCGAACGTCCAGCAGCGGTGGCAAACAAAACAGAAGCGTCGTCAGAACCCCCGTCCCCAACGCCTCCAGCACCGGATTAAGCGGCAGCCGAATGTCGGGCCGCAGCGGCAGCAGCTTACCGAGCACGCCGGGCAGCAAATATTCCACCCCGACGCCGAGCGCAATCCCGATGAGCGCGCCACCGATACCCAGAAACAGCGTTTGCAATAAATAAATCCGGAGAATGTCCGCCGATCGCGCCCCAATCGACTTCATGATCGCCAAAATCTCAATGCGCTGCTGCAAGTGCGCCCGCATCGCCATACCCACGCCGATCGCGCCCAGCACCATCGCTACCAGGCAGATCAGGCTCAGCAAACCCGTTGCGCGGTCCAGACCCTCGGTCAGGGCCGGGCTGGTCTCGCGGAAATCCGAAATCTGCGCGTCCGGCAGCGTTTTCTCAATCTGCGACCGCACATCCGCGACTTTCAGCTTGTCGCCAATGGCGAACAGATATCGTTCCGTCGCGCGGCTGCCGGGCTGCAGCAGGCCCGTATCGTTCATCGCCTGCCGCGTCATCATCACGCGCGGCCCAAGGCCCACGCCGGCGGTCATGCGGTCCGGCTCGCGAACAATCACCGCGGCGATGCGAAACCATTGGCCGCCAATCTTTAGCTGGTCACCGACCTTGGTGCGCAGCCGCACCAGCAGGTTGTCGTCCACCACCACGCTCTGGTTGTTCAGCACATCGTGCAGGGTGCCGGCTGGCTCGAGCGCAACGGTTCCGTAGAAGGGGTACTCCGCCGGATCGACGGCTTTCAGCGTCACCAGCAGCGGCACCGGATCGCCCTGCGCCATGGCCATGGAGATGGTTTCCGTGACAACCGTGCGCTGCACTCCCTGGCTGCTCAGCGCGTCGAGCGCTTTCGTCTCCGTTGGGGTTGCCTGGCGAAACATCCGCGCCGACAAATCGCCTGCCATAATACTGCGCGCCTGCAGCAGCAGTGCGCGCTGGAACGACTGGCTGAATCCGCGCACTCCGGTGAGCGCTGCCACGCCCACGGCCACCGAAAGCAGCACGAAGAGAAACTTTGCTTTGCCCGCGTGCAGTTCCCGCCACGCGATCTTCGCGGCCGTCGACCACTTCAGCGCAGGCTTCATCGCGCCGCCTCAGCCACGGCGGCAACCTGCAGATCGTCCGCGACCACCAGTCCATCCCTCAGCTGAATTCTGCGATCGGCGCGGTCCGCGATTTGCGGATCGTGCGTCACCAGCACCAGCGTTGTCCCGGATTCACGCTGCCGCTCCGTCAGCAACGCCAGCACATGCTGCCCGTTCGTCGTGTCCAGATTGCCGGTCGGCTCATCCGCCAGCACGATCGGCGGCTCCAGCACAAACGCGCGTGCCAGCGCCACACGCTGCTGCTCGCCGCCCGAAAGCTGTACCGGGTAATGATGCAGCCGGTCCTGCAACCCCACGGTGGTCAGAAGCGTCTCTGCTTTGCGCCGCGCATCGCCGCGCGCATTCAGTTCATGCGGCAGCATCACGTTTTCGAGGGCCGTCAGCGTCGGGATGAGTTGATAGGACTGGAACACAAACCCAATGCGGCTGCCGCGCACCTCGGCCAGCTTGTCTTCCTCGAGCCGGCTGATGTCCACGCCGTCCAGAATCACCTGGCCCTCGGTGGGCGAATCCAGCCCGGCCAGCAGCCCCAGCAGAGTGCTCTTGCCGCTGCCGCTTGCACCCATAATCGCCGCAAACTGCCCCTTCGGAATCATCAGGTTAATTCCGCGCAAAATGTCCACGGTCCGCGTTCCGTTCCGTATGGACTTCTTCAGCCCCCGAACCTCGATCATCCGCTCTCCCCGCTCTCTCGTCTGGAACCCATGGTTGTTAGACTAGGTCTGTGCATCGCCGATTCGCGACCACCGCCCTTCTCATTCTCTCCTGTAACCTTTACGCTTCGCCGCGCGGCTCCGTTCCCGGACCGCCGCGGAACCTGCCCGTCATCGACTGCTTCGGAGACAGCATCACCGCCGGCTACGGCGTCGATCCCGGCAAATCCTACCCTGACGACCTCCAGATCGACCTCGACAATCGCGGCTACCGCTACCGCGTCGTCAACTCCGGAGTGAGCGGCAACACCACCAAAGACGGCGTCGACCGCCTGCCGGCGGTTCTGCGCCTGCACCCCGCCATCGTCATCGTCGAATTCGGCGGCAACGACGGCCTGCGCGGGATCCCCATTGCCGATTCGCGCCGCAACCTCTCTACCATCGTATCCACTCTGCTCCAGGCGGGCAGCAAGGTCCTGCTGGCGGGGATCACGCTGCCTCCCAATTACGGCGCCGACTACGTCAAACAGTTCAACGAGACCTTTACCCTGGTCGCCGCGCAGCATCACGTTCCCGTCATCCCCAATATCTATCTCCACGTGTATGCGGTGCCGGACGCCATTCAGGACGACGGCGTTCACCCCACGGCCAAGGGCGCACAGTTGGTGGCGGACCAGTTCATGCCTTTGCTAAAACCGCTGCTGCAAAAATAATTCGCGCGCGCCGCACACATTCCACGCACGGCTGCGATTTTTCTCAGCACAACACTACAGCAGGCTGAAATAACGTCCCCGCTACGCGCTTCCCAATCGCCACCAGCTCCCGTTGCCCGGCGAAAATCTTCACCAGCGCCGCGTCAGAATACTCCGGCAAATTCACCTGCATGCCGTTGCGAATGCGCCCCACCGTCTGCTCGTCCGCCGTCACCGCCGGCATTTCTGGCAGCAGCGTTCGCGGATGCGCCAAACCGCACTCCAGCTTGCCTTGCGCCGCCAGCACTTCCGTCGCCTCCAGCGTCAGCGCGTGCTCCAGCGTGAACACGCCAGCCTGGGTCCGCCGCAGGTTCGCCAAATGCGCTCCGCAGCCCAGCGCCTGGCCCATGGCATGCGCGATGGCCCGCACATAGCCACCCGCTGAAATCCGCATCGCGAACCGTGCCGTGTCGCCCTCCACGCTCTCAATGGTGAACGCGTTCACCGTAATGCGGACCGCCTTCAGTTCCGGCGTCTTCCCCTCGCGCGCCAGCTTGTACGCCGGCTTACCCGCAACTTTCTTTGCGGAAAACGGCGGCGGCATTTGTTCGATCTCGCCCGCGAACTGAGCGGCTTCCGCCCGCACCCTGTCAAGGTTCAGTTCCACCGCGCAGGCTTCGCCCACGGTCTGTCCTTCGGCATCGTAGGTGTCGGTGGCGAACCCGAAGCGGATGGTCCCCGTATAGGCCTTCTCGCTGGTGCCAAAGAACTGCGCGAGCCGCGTGTACTTGCCCAGCAGCAGCGGCAACACGCCCGTCGCCATGGGATCGAGCGTTCCCAGATGCCCGACCGACTGCTCGCCCGTCGCGCGGCGCACCCGCGCCACCACGTCATGCGACGTCATACCGCCCGGCTTGTCGATGATCAGCAGCGCGTTCACTGCTGTAACGATACCTGTTCCCGCGCCTGCGGATAACGATTCAACCACCTATTGCAGGGTAAACACGCAATTGATCTGCGTCTTGACTTCGCGTGGCTCGCCATTCAGCAGGAATGGTCGATATTTCCATTTCTTCACTGCGTCGATCGAGGCCTGCTGCAGCAATTCGGGACCCTGACTGACACAGAGGTCTTCTACGCTGCCCGACGCAGAGATCGTTGCCTCCAGCACAACAGTCCCTTCGATGTGGGCCTTCCTGGCATCCGGGGGATACTTTGGATCTTTTCCGCCAATTCTGTTTCTGGTCATCATCCCGGCCGATACCACAATCCATTTGTGTGGCGCCTGGGATGGCGGTCCCGTCTCCGCAGGGCAAGCAAGGGGATTCCGTGGAGGGGCAGAATCGGCAGTCTGCGCGGAAAGTCCGGCGCAGGACGCGATCAAAACCAGAGAAACAACCAGCCATTGGCGCATCATTGCCAGGGAGTCTAGCCTGGGACCGTCGATCCAGTCCAGACAATCTCGTTTCCCTGGCGAAAAATCGCAGAACCCGTTTACAACTGCGCGTTCGACCGCTCGCGAATCAGCGAGAGAAACTCCGTTCGCGTGTTGTGCTTCTGAAACACGCCCAGCATCGCCGAGGTCACCGTCGATGAGTTCTGTTTCTCCACGCCGCGCATCATCATGCACAGGTGCCGCGCTTCTACCACCACGCCCACACCCTGCGGATGGATCGCGTCCTGAATAGCCTCGGCGATTTGCCGGGTCAGCCGCTCCTGCACCTGCAGCCGCCGCGCAAATACCTCCACCAGACGCGGCACTTTGCTCAGCCCAATCACTTTTCCGTCGGGAATATACGCCACGTGAACCTTGCCGAAGAAGGGCAGCATGTGGTGCTCGCACAGCGAATACATCTCGACGTCCTTCACAATCACCATCTCGTCGTAGGCCACGTCGAACATGGCTGAATGCAGAATCTCGGCCGGATCCTCTTTGTAGCCGCGGGTCAGAAACTCCAGCGCCTTTTCTACGCGTTCCGGCGTCCGCTCCAGCCCATCGCGGGTGGGGTCCGCGTCAAACCGGCGAATAATCTCGCGGTAGATATCCTGCGTGGAGATGTTCTCGAGGCCCGTCTGCCCAATCAATTCCTTGTCCAGCTTCACTCGTGCCGGCATCACATGCGTTGTTCTTGCCATCGTGGTTTTCCTTATCCCTGCGCCGCGTCCGTTGCCGGGGCGTCGCTCGACCGAAACTCAAAAAAGTTATTCGACGTTTCTTCCACCCGCACCACCAGCGACAGATCCCTGCACAATCCCCGCCGCAGCCGCCGCTCAATCTCAATACAGAGATTCTCCGTGGTCGGCACCCGATTCCGAAAGGCCGCCAGCGTGTTCAGATTCTCGTGATCGAAGGGCTCCAGCACTTCCCTGCCCACGCACGCATCCAGTTCGACCAGGTCGCACACCATCCCTGTCTCGGGATGGATGACCCCGCCCACCACCACTTCCACGGTGTAATTGTGCCCGTGCCCATGCGGATTGGCGCACTTGCCATACACCGCGCGATTCTGCTCGTCGCTCAGCCGCTCTGAATGCAGGCGATGCGACGCGCTTAACCGGTATCTCCGCCCCAAATAAGATTTCACGCAAACTCCTCGAATAGCTGACGGCTAGTTCTCACCCATGTAATCGGCAAACAAGTCCGCCATCTCATACACCCGCACGCGGTGCAGCTTCGCGCCGGGGATCTTTCCCTCCAGCCGCTTCCAAATCGCTACAGCGATGTTCTCCGCGGTCGGAATCGCCGTCGCAAACTCGGGCACCTCAAGATTCAAATGGCGATGGTCGTAGGCTGAGACTACTTCCTTCTCAATGGTGTCCTTGAGCTGCTTCAAGTCGACGACAAATCCCGTAACCGAATCGACCTCTCCCGCAACCGTCACTTCCAGCGTGTAATTGTGCCCGTGGCCGTTACGATTCGCACACTTGCCGAAGACGCGCGCGTTCTCCTCGGCGCTCCACGCGTCGTTCCAGTAGTAATGCGATGCCGAAAACTCAGCTTTTCTGGTCAGCAGAATCATGATTCCTTCGCATCCATCTCATGTCTATAAACTCGCGTGGCGGTTCTGCACGCTACACCCTATCCGCTCGTCTTCACGTCTCTACCCTTCCAGACTACCTGCTTCAGCACGGTGTGGCGAAACCAGCTCCGCCACAGCATTGCCGCATAAAGAGGGATGCCGAGCGGCGACCAGACGTAATCGCGAAACGGGAAATTCGACTTCGCTACGCGGCGGTAGAACCCCCACAGCGCCCGCAGCCCCACTAGCGTCAGGGCCGTGATCGCCATGGGCGCGCCAAGAAGACCAGCGGAGGGCACCCACGCGTGCGGTCGCCCCATGCCCCACCAAAACACGCCGATTAGCACTGGGATTCCCACCAGCACAGCCAGCTGCAGGAGCCGCATCCCGGCCAGCGCCAAGGCGTTGCCGAACAGCAATGCCAGGTTCTTCGTCCACCCCTGCCACATCGCGGGAAAGCTGCGGTACATGCGGGCCGAAACCGCCTCCGGCGCATAGCGGAAGCGCAGGCCCAGCTTGCGGTGCTTCACCAGCGCCGACAGTTCCACGTCCTCCAGGATTGCGCTCTTCACCGCGGCGTGCCCGCCGATCTTGTCGTAGACATCGCGCCGCACCAGCAGGAACTGCCCGTTGGCCGCCGCCGCGTGCCGCGACGGATCGTTGACCTGGGCCGGCGAATACGTCGCCGCCAGATCGCCAAAAATCAGCGGCATCACCGTACGCTGGGCGAATCCCCGCACCAACTGGCGCGGGGAATACGACAGCATCCCCACCCCATGCCGCTCCGCTTCAATCACCGCCAGGCGCGCGTGGCCCGGCTCATGCACCGTATCCGCGTCGGTGAACAGCAACCACGCCCCTTGCGCGGCCTGCGCACCTGCCCATACAGCATTGGCCTTGCCCGTCCATCCCTTTTCAAGCCGAGGAGCATCGATCACCGTCACGCCGGCAAAACTTGCCGCCACCTCGCGCGTCCCGTCGGTCGACGCATCGTTCACCACGATGATTTCCCACTCGACACCCAACTCCCAAAGCTCTTCCTGCTGCCGCACCAGCGACCCCAGGCAATCGCCCAGGCAATCGTCTTCGTTGCGTGCGGGAATAATGACGGAAAGGGTAACAGGGCGGGCGTCGTCCACGAGATTCAAGGCTCTTCATTATTATAGGAACGTGACCCGTTCAGCCTCTTTTTCGTGGTCCTCCCCGCACACTTCGGCGCATGGCCATGGTGCGCAGGCTACCCTCCTGGCTTTCTGCGCCCTTTGCCCTGTGCTCGGTCTCTCCAGCTGCAATCGCACCGCACGCCCCGCCCAGGTAGGCGAACACGCGCCCAACATCGTCATCCACGAGGGCGCACAGACTGTGAGCCTCGCCGCTTATCAGGGCAAGATTGTCGTTCTCAACTTCTGGGCCAGCTGGTGCGCTCCCTGCATCGAAGAGTTTCCCTCCCTCATCGACCTGCAGCGCCGCATGCCGAACGTCGTGGTTCTCGCCGTCGCATTCGACAGCGACGAGCCCTCCTATCGCCAGTTTCTCGTCGACAACAACATCAGCGGCGTCGTTACCATCGACGATCTCTCCGGCCAGTCGAACCACGCCTTCGACACCTCGCGCCCGCCCGAGACCTACGTCATCGACAGGAGCGGCGTCATCCGCCGCAAATTCATTGGCATGCCGGAAGAGGGCTGGACCAATCCT
>Ga0206852_1063_pt1 | contig 27386 bp, 24 predicted proteins | sample Alteio_BWOrgCont_14_FD_152849 | JGI IMG/M metagenome (GOLD analysis project Ga0206852, IMG submission 152849) | Enriched cells from forest soil in Barre Woods Harvard Forest LTER site, Petersham, Massachusetts, United States -... | ecosystem: Environmental > Terrestrial > Soil > Temperate forest >... | reverse complement strand
TTGCGTCGGAATATTAAAGTGAGGATGCAGACCGGAGCGCGTCAAGAGCGCGATCTTGCGCTCTTCCAGGATAACCTCGCGCATCTTCTCGATGCCCCATTCTTTGAGAACAAATTTGATGCGCGCCCGGGCCTTGTCCTTGCGGTTGCCGTGACGGTCGAAAATCCGCACGACAGCTTCCGCCGTGGGAATGAGCAGTTCTTCCGGCGTAAAGTCTTCGATGAGTTGGGCGGAAAAAGGCGTCGCGCCGAGGCCCCCGCCGACATAACACTGGAATCCCCGGACTTTCTTGCCGTTGATCTCCTTGATTTTGGCGACGGCGCCGAAATCGTGGATCGGTACGCGGGCGTGATCCGTGGGACAGCCTTCAAAAGCGAATTTGAACTTGCGCGGCAGGTTTTGGCAGATCGGATTGCGCAGGAAGTAATCGACGACGGCCTGGGCATAGGGGCGGACGTCGAACACTTCTTCGGGAGAAACGCCGGCGAAGTGGCAGGCGGTCACATTCCGGACAGTATTGCCGCAGGCCTCGCGCGTGGTAAGCCCGCATTCCGCGACTTTGCGCAGGAGCGCCGGCACGTCGCGGCGCTTGATATGGTGCATTTGGATCGCTTGGCGCGTCGTTACGTGGGCGCATTTGGGAGTCGCGTATGTTTCAGCGATTTCGGCGAGGGCTTCCAGCTGGTCGGCGCTTAAGTTCCCCCATTTAATTTTAATGCGCACCATGTGTTCATCGGTGGTGTTGCGGATGCCGTAAATCCCGTTTTCGAGCCGGAACCGGCGGAAATCATCCGAGTCTAAGGCTCCGCTTTCAAGCCGGCGGATAGCATCCTCAAAAAGCTTGAGTTCCGCTTCTTGGACCGGGGCGAGAGCATGTTTATGGGAGGTTGGAGACAAGCCGGTTACCGACATAACTCAATTATACCAAATCGGCTTGATTCCGACGGCGGAAGGCGGGTTAGGGTTGCGGGATTTGCGTATCCGCGCTGAAGCGAATTCCGTACTCAAATTCGGCTGTTTTCTTACGCGCCCAAATGACTTTTCCGATCAATTCCAGGGCCGATTTGCCGGCGGGAACGACGTGTAAACGAATGGCGGAACGGGCTTTCAACGCTTTGCGGCTGATCATTCGTCCACCGCTGGTGGAGAGATTAATGAAGCGTCCTTCGCCGACCACCATGCGTCCTTTCGGATCATAGATATCTAAAGGAAGATCGGAGTCCGCTCGTGGTGATTTTCGCCTTTCTTTCATCGTTTGCATGAAGGTTCTCCTCACTTTAGTTTAACCCCGGTCCACCGTCAAGAGTATGGGACGGAAGGCTAATAAATCCGGTCCGAAGGACCCAGGTTCTTCTAGACCCTTATTCCGACCGCGAGGCGATGACTTCAATCTCGTCGTCGGCGTTCGTCCTCACCTCATATTGGATGGGATGACAGCAGACGCTGCAGTCGTCGATAAATGTTTGAGCCTCTTCGAGCGGCTCAATATCGACTTCGATGGTTTCCCCGCAGTAGGGGCACTGAGCGCTATGTGTTTCTAGAGGCATGGGCCACTCCGTTTTGTTTGCTCGGGAATTCCCCGCGCAGGGCCTTCCAGCAGATATCGACCACCTCTTGCGGAAACTTCGCGTCGTTGATGATCCACTCGAGGTAATCGCGCTGGTCCTTCACCAGTTTGCGCAACAACTCGCCTTTATACTTGCCGAAGTTCATTGCGGCCTCGCCGTCTTTCCACAGAAACTTTCCGCGGCTGTCCACGAAACGTTCATCCTGTTTATGGCAGAAGGCGTGCAGCCCCAGCGTATCCTGGGGCAGGTGGGAATAGCGCGTGAGCTGAGCGAAAAGAACTTCCAGGCTGGCCAAGGCGTCGGCGCGGGCGCCATGAGCTCCGACGAGAGCCTTGCCGCAGTAAAATTGATACGCCGCGGTGAGATCGCGCGGTTCCTGGCGATGAAAAATGGTCAACCCGTCGAGGATGGCCGGGTCATCTTTCGGGAAGGTGAGGCCGCAGCGCCGGAACTCTTCTATCAGCAACGGAATGTCGAAGCGCGTGATGCCAAAGCCCCCGAAGTCCGCTCCGTCAATAAAATCGAGAAGCTCCGCGGCCGCTTCTTTGAAACTCGGAGAATTCGCCACATCTTCGTTGCTGATGCCGTGAATGGCGATGACTTCGACGGAAATTTTAATACCGGGGTTGATGCGCAGAATCTTTTCTTCGCGCCGGTCGTCAGGATGAATTTTGATCATCGCGATCTCGACAATGCGGTCGCGCGTGGTGTCGGTCCCCGTCGCTTCAATGTCAAAGAAAATAAGCGGGCGGCTTAATTTCATATATCCACTGCCTTGAGCGCTTCGGCGTTGGTTTTGTGTTTTTGCAGGAATTCCACCAGGATGGACGCCGCCTGCACCTCTTCGACGCCGGCCAGAGCGCGCCGCAGTTTGTACACCTGCTGAAGATCCTCGGGCGGCAGAAGAAGCTCTTCTTTGCGCGTGCCCGAGGCGCGGATATTGATCGCGGGAAAAACGCGCTGCTCCGCGGCGGCCCGGGAGAGCACCAGTTCCATATTGCCGGTCCCTTTGAATTCCTGGAAAATGACGTCATCCATACGGCTGCCGGTCTCGACCAGGATTGTGGCTAAAATCGTCAAGGAGCCGCCTTCCTCTATATTGCGGGCCATCCCGAAAAAGCGCCGGGGAATTTCCAGGGCTCGTGAATCCAGGCCGCCCGACATAGTTTTATTGCCCACGGTGTTGGAATTGTGCACGCGCGCCAGGCGTGTGAGCGAGTCCAGAAGAATCACGACATCCTGACCGGCGTTCACCTCGTGGATGGCTTTGGTCATCAGATTTTGCGCGACGCGGATGTGCTCTTCATAAGGACGGTCGTTGGAGGAGGCGTGGACTTCCCCGGGCACGTTGCGTTTGAAATCGGTCACTTCTTCCGGACGTTCATCGATGAGAAGGCTGTACAGGCGAAGGGTAGGGTCACATTTTCCCAGGGCCTGGCAAAGGTTCTTTAAAAAAGTTGTTTTTCCGGCTTTGGGCGGAGAGACAATCAGACCCCGCTGGCCTTTTCCGATCGGGCAGACCAGATCCATCGCCCGCATGGTGAGCTCGGAGGAGCCTTTCTCCAATTGGATGCGCACGCGCGGATCGATCGAGGTTTTCGAGAGAAAGGCTTCTTCATCGGCGCTTTTCATCGGCGGACGATCGCGGTCGGGACGGCCAAAGCGACCCCTTCCCGGTCCTTGTGGCGAACGACGCCAGGGGGGCCGAGATTGCTTGTTATCAAAACGCTGCCGGTATTGTCTGTCCAAGGTGAGTTAACTCATTATATCAGCGCGGAGGTGTTCCTAACGAAAAAGATTTTGGAGAGCTTTGGCTCCCTCGGGACTTTGTAAAAAATTGCTGATCGTGGCCTGGAAGGCCTTTTTTTTCAAATTGGTCAAATCGACTTTCGGGTGCGCGGTCGTTCCGGAAATCCGCAGCTTGGCGTCCAACGCTCCCATCCTCGTGTTCCCCGGCGCGTGCAGCTGAACCTCGAGCGATAAAGCCCCGCTTGCCAGCTCGACGATGCCCGTGGTCTCCATCCCCAATTGGGGGCTGTCGATGACAAACTGTTTGATCGTCATCCGGCCATCGTTGAATGCGTAATCTCCGTGAATGCCTTGGATTGGCCAATGGCTCAAATCGGGAAGTCCGAGCTTCAAAAATCCGAGCCGTTCCAAGTTCATCAAGGCCAGCACCGGAGTGAGCGCGATTTTCGTCGAAGGCGACGTGGTCATCAACTGATCAATGTTTTGCAAAAGGCCGGTTCCTTGTTCCAATTTCGCCCAGCCGTTAACATGACTCCAGGTGGGGTCCATATCCGTGAGCGACCAGCGGACCAAAAAATCGTTGGCCCGGTAATGCGGATTCTGGAATTCATCGATGTGAAAATTGCCGCTGGAGCGCGTGATGAATTTCTTTTTGATATCCAGGCCCTTCCAGAGCGAGGGCAAGGCCCATCCCAGCCGAACCCCTTTGGCGGACAGAAACGTCCCGGCCTTAAATGTGGAAACTTGCGAGAGCCGCAGATCGTCTACCTCTAAACCGCTCCACGCGAAATGAACCGGACCGATCTCGATTTGACGATGGATTTGCCGCCCTATCTGCTGCGCGGCCATGGTGCGAAACTTTTGCTGAGGCGTCACCTCGAAAAGACCCCAGGCCACTAAAAATAAAATCAGCGGCACAAGCACTACGAGGCCTACAACCCATTTGTGAAGGCGTCGCACCACTTACCCTCTCTTATCAAGCGACCATTGGGGTTCGTAATATTCTTTTAAAGGAACCTTCGCATAAAGTTGTTCATACAGTTCCTCTTGTGCCCGAACCATCGTATCGATATCGAATTCCTTGATCACCTGGGCTCTGGCTCGCGCGCCCAAGCGCCGGGCCTCAAACGGATTGTTCTTCAACCATAAAATCTTCTCCGCGGCCAGCGCGGTATCGTGAGGCGGAATGGGAAATCCGGTTTCATCGTCCTTCAGAATGTCCTTCACGCCGTTCACCGCGTAAGCGACGGCGGGCAGTCGGGCCACGGCGGCTTCGATCAAGGCTCTCGGCAATCCCTCCCATAGGGAAGTCAGCAGAAAACAATTCGCGCCGGCAAGAACGGTGTAGATGTCCTGGCGCCATCCCAAAAAGTGAATTTGAGACGCTATCCCTTCTATCTGAACATAATGCTCAACCGCGGCGCGCTGCTCCCCGTCGCCTACCAGCAGAAAGTGGACCTGCGGTTCTTTTTCAAGGACCGCTTTGGCGGTCTTAACCACATCCATCGGATTTTTTTGGGGCTTAAAGTTCCCCACCGTGACAACAACCCACGCGTCCGTTGGTATATTTAATTCCTCACGGAGGGGAGAGAGAATCGGCGGCTCTTGAATGACTATTCCGCTCCGAATAAGACTCGCGGGTTTCCCTTTTCCGATGCCGAGTGATGCGGCTTCTTCCTCATTATCCTTGGACACAAAAATGAGATGCGTGCTGAGAAAAGCGCAGCATTTTTCTATCCACACGTAGAATGCGCGCAGCCAGTCCGGCTGTTCGGGCGTGAATCCAAATCCATGAAACGTGTGGATGATCACCGGTACGCCCGCCACGTACGCGGCGATGCGTCCCAAAATTCCCGCTTTGGAAGAATGCGTGTGAGCGATGTGAGGTTTCATTTCACGCAGCAAGCGATAGATCGCGATAAGAGCGAGGACATCTTTCCAAGGTCGTACAGGTCTCACAAGCCAGCGCACAAAATGAGTCGGCCACGCGCCTTTTTTGGCCTCGTCATCCAAAATCCCCCCCGGTCCGCAAATGAGGATCGGTTCATACAGATCAGAATTCAAGTGGCCAACGGTGTACAAGGTATTTTGCTGAGCTCCCCCCAGTTCGAGTTGGGTGATGATGTGGGCGACGCGTAATTTCATTTTCCGATTATTTTTTCGGCGGTGGATTGGCCTTCGAGGATGGCTTCTTCCATGTAGGAGTATTTCCAGCCGCCGAAGCGGCCGATGGAATGGACGCGGTGGGATTCGAGGAAATCGAGCAAATAGGTTCGCGCGCCGGCCCAATTGGTGTCATAGATGACGTAGGCCACGGGAATCGAAAGCACTTTTTGGGTCACGATCCGGTCTTTCACGTTCAAGAGGCCGCACTCATAAAGCCCGTCGAGTGATTTCTCCAAGGCCCAGCGCTCGTCCGGCGGATGGTGGGGTTCGTGGGCGATTTCGATATACATCGAGCTGCATCCCGGCGGCGTCATCTTCGGCGCGAAATTCATCGGGAATCCCACCCGGTAAAACTCGTATTTCTTTTCCGGAAAATAAATCCAATGCTTGTCGGTGAGGTCCGCATGCTCGATTCCCAAATTCAAATTGTAGACGGAGGTCCAGCGCAGCAGACTTCTTTTAGCATGGATGTCGCCATCCAGAGGTTGCGCCATGTCGAGAAACTTCGCCAGCGGCAATGTGTTCACAAGATGGTCGTAGCCGACGACTTCGCTGTTGTTCAGCGTGACCTCTTTGCTTTTCAAGTTAATGGCAGTCACGGTGGTGTTCAGACGAATGTTTTGGAGATTCTTGGCGAAGGCAAAGGCGAGCGCCTGGATTCCCCCCTCTTTCGGGTAATAAAAGCTCGCGTTATAACCGAATTTTTTGGTTTGGTCGGTCAGCGCTCCCATCAGTACTTCCCACATCGAGGGTTTGGGGACGAAAGATCCCAACCATTCCGTCGTCAACTCATCCGGCGAGACTGTCCAAAGCTTCTTGTTATACGGAAAAAAGAAATGTTCGCCGAATCCTTCGCCAAAGGTGCGCAGTACCCAATCTTCAAAGGTTTGTTTTTGACGCCGATCGGGAGTGCCGGCGCCGGGCGAGACAGCCGGCGTTGGAACCGCGCCTCTTTGGGTTTGGTGACGCAACTTTAATTTATCTCCCGAGCGTCGAGCTCCTCCGAAATATTGGGCTTCGAAGAGGCCCCAGAGACACTCCGCAATCACGGACCAGGGCAAGCCGTGCGTATTGGCCTGGAAAGGATAACGCGTGTAGGTCCCATGAGAATAAATCCACGCGCGCCGGTCATTGAGCGTGAGGTTGTCGCCGAGAAGTTCCGGGATCAGTTTCAGCGTGTAGGGGTTGCGCAGATGAAGCAGGTGGCCGGTGTGGTCGAAGACAAAGCCGTCCTGTTTGATGGAGCGCGAGAGGCCGCCGGGCTCGTCTGACTTTTCCACCAGCAGATAATCGTTTTTGAGATGGTAGGCGCAAGAGAGCCCCGACATTCCCCCGCCCAGAATTAAAGTGCGAACGTGCGTCATAAAATCTTAATCAATCCGGATCCGGGCGAGCCATGTCGCCAGAGCCAGGGCGATCGTCCCGACGACGATGTAAATGGCGATCGCGTATTCAAAGATGACCAGCGTCACTTCATAAGCGGCAAAGGTGAGCAGCAGGCAGAACGCATAGGAGAGGATCAGAATCTCTTCGCGGTAGAACCCGTGTCTTTCCAGCCGCAGCGCATAATGATCGTGGCTTCCCAAAAACGGCGACATGCCTTTTTGCAGGCGCAGAAACGCCACCAGCATCGTATCGTAGAGAGGAATGCCCAGGATCAGGATCGGGGCGAACACGCCGGCGTTGTTGACGTGCGTGTAAGCGGTTCCCATGGACAAGGCGGCGAGCATAAATCCGGTCAAGAGACTGCCCGTGTCTCCCAAAAATATTTTGTAGCGCCGGGAGAGATTGTAGGGAATAAAGCCCAAGAGCGCGCCGGCCATGGCCGCGGCGGCGAAGTTGACGTAAATTTCTTCCGACGGCAGCGAGATGAAAAAAAAGCCCAGGCTCGCGATAACCGCGATTCCGCTCGCCAGCCCATCCATGATGTCGATGATATTCACGGCGTTAATGATGCCCACAACCCAAACGATCGTGAGCGCATTTCCCACCCAGGCCGGATGAATAAAATGGATGCGGATATCAAAGCTCAAGAGACACAGAGCCGCCGCGATCTGGATCAGGAATTTAAATCGATATCCCAGGCCTTTCCTTTTAATGTCGTCTGCCAGGCCCAGGCCCAGAATGATGATTCCGCCGAAAAGAATTCCGCGCAAGGACCGCAGAGTCCCGGTGGGAAAATTCGTGTAGGCCCGGGCAAAAAGGAGCGCGATGGCCATCGCTAAAGCCACTGCCAGGCCTCCGAGGTAGGGGGTCGGCTTTTTATGCGTCTTAATCTCGGACAAGGGGCGGTCGAGAATTCCCAAAGAAAGCGCGAGCATTCGCATCAGGGGCGTGGCCAAGAGCGCTACCGCCAAGGCCAGAAGAAAACAAGCCAGATAAAGTTTGTCCGTGCTCATCATTCCAGAGCGAGGACGTCGCTGTGATCGTCGTGATAGACTGATTTTGCAAGATGAAATCGAAGCGCATCCCAGTTGGCCTGGCCTTGGGCGGTAAAGGGAAAAAGATGGTAGGCGTTTTCCAGGCGCTCGAATTCCGTATTGTTGATAAGAAGATGCGTCACCCGCCGGGCTTTTAGGCGGGCCATCAGATCTTTTCCCGACGACGCTTCATTGGCCCATTCGGTGAGAGGGTTGGTGTTGAATACGGGAGTCACCAAAACGGGTCTATTGTAATAATAACCGCGTTGATCGCCTATCACGTAAGTCAGCGAATCTTCCGGAAGTGTGCCGATGAAAGCCGCGGCGTCGAAATAATCCAGCTTTTGAGACAAATACTGCGCGCGCGACTGAAATCCCAGCGGCACCTTGAAAAGCGAAAGTGTATCGGCCACCTCAAAGAAATTGTGAAAGCCGGAGATGAGAAGAAGAGTCAAAAAAATCTGCGCGGTCCAACGCATCGGACGACTCTGGCTGAGCGCTCCTTGATCATAGCCGTAGGCGGCGGCCAGGGCCAAAAACGGAGCGAGAGGCATTAAGAAACGCAAGACGGGCCGGCTCATAGCCCAGGGAATATAGAAACAGAGACTGTAGAGCAGAAGAAGAAAAATCATCGGAGATTTTTTTCGCACCAGCCCAATCGCCGGCAAAAAGGCGAAAAGCGGCGCCCACCCCAAATCTCCGAGCACGTCCATCCCGCCGCCCAAGTTGAGGCCGTTGACGCCGATATCCCAAACGAGTTTAAGAAGGTGCCATCCGGAACGCGGTGAATATTCCGTCAATCCGCGGAAGTACCCCGCCGCCGCGCCTCCCATCCAAGGACTTAGCTGATGAATGCTGTAGTGATACAAAAATGGAAAGACAGGATCGCCAAAATAATAAAGATTTTTGATGAGCCAGGGAGCGAAAACGACGAGCGCTGCGGCGACATAGAGAAACAGCCCTTTCCCCTTTGCCCGCGCGATAATCATGAGTCCGCCGATGGCCAAGGGAATAGCGCCGGTATATTTCACTCCCAGCGCGCATCCGGCAAAAAAACCCGCCGCCACCAAAATTCGCGGATTGGATTTCTGATTCCAAAGACAGAGAAGGGCAAAGCTCAAAAATGAAAACACGGTTAGTCCCACATCCACATAGCCACCTGAACTCAGGAGCATGTAGGCGGGCATGACGCCCAAAAGAGCCGTTGCCCAGAGAGCGGTTCGCGAACCCCAATAACGTTTGCCGAAAGAGTACACGGCGACAAGACCCAGCATGGCGATCATCCAGCCCAAGAGATTCGCGAGCACATCGCCCGCCAAAAGCATTCCCAAGGTCCAAATCATTTCCATGGTTTGCGGGAAGGCGGAATAGATCAATTCCCTCTGTCCGATCCAATGTCCTGCCTGAATATAGGCTTGAGGAAGGGCGAAATGATACACGAGCGAGTCGTAGTAGGTCACAGGAGCGAAAGCGATCAACAGACTGAGAACGACGCCGAGTGCGATGAGGAAGAACGGGACCCCTAATGTCATCCCCGAGGTTGTAGTCGGGGATCTATCGTTAAGTCGTGATGGATTCCCTGCCAGAGACCGCAGGGAATGACGAAAGGTGCGCCAGCCCAGGAGAAGTCCGATGACGACCAGAGCGAGAGCGGCATTGCGCGTCCAAAGTCCGAGCACGCCGGCAAGAATCATCGCGAGCGAGAAAATCCCAAATCCGGCGACGGTGGAAAACACGGCAAACTCCAGGGGCTCCAGACTATCCGGGACCAAACGACTGATGAGAACGGACCCGAACCCGTAGGCGGAGACGCCGACCAGTCCCGCGAGGAGAATCAAATAGAACTTGGCCAAGAAACCCGGCAACGGAAAACGATCAAAATATCCGACGCTAAAGACGATCCAGAGCGCAACAATCAGGAAGCGCTTTATTTCGGCTCGAAGAGCGGGGATCGCCATAGATGAATGCGGTGGAGATAATAGAGGAAAACACTTTTAAGAGATTCAAGTCCGTACCGGACACTGCGGCTGAAATTGATGGACGAGGCTTCCTCGAAATAGCGCGCGGGCGCGGGGATGTCGCCTAAACGAAAGCCGAAAGCCGCCGCTTGCACGAGAAATTCGCAGTCAAAAACGAAATCGTTGGAATTTCTTTCCCAGGGAATGGTTTCCAGGACGCGCCGCGTATAAGCGCGCATACCCGAATGCCATTCTCCCAGATTTTGCCCCATGAAAAAATTTTCGATCACCGTGAGAAACCGGTTGGAAAGGTATTTGTAGGTGGGCATTCCCCCCTCGAGCGCCTCCTGACGCGTCCGAATACGGTTGCCCAAGACGACGTCGCAAATATTATCTTTCAAAAGGCCGGTGAGGTAGGGCACGAGACGCGCGTCGTATTGATAGTCGGGGTGGATCATCACGACGATATCGGCGCCGGACTCCAAAGCGGATCGGTAGCAGGTTTTTTGATTTCCGCCGTAGCCTAGATTTTTTTCGTGCCGGACGACTTTCAGTCCTAGCTGTTCGGCAACGGCGACCGTTTGATCCCGGGAACAATCATCGACGAGAATGATTTCGTCCGCCGACCCGGGCGGAATATCTGCGACCGTGCGGGTCACCGTTTTCGCCGCGTTGTAGGCGGGCATCACCACGACGACTTTAGGCTTCATTAAATTTTCCGCCATGTCGAGTCGGTTTGAACGTAAACGGGACGACGGCGCTTTTGCAGCGCAAGCTCTTTCTCCAGGCGCTGGGGTTCAAAGGAATGACTGTTCCAGGCGGTGCGGCCCGTGAAATAAAGAAGATAGATCCAAGAAGTCCCCCCGTTCGTGATATAGAGCGAATCCGGAGAGGTTATTTTAGATAAGGTAAGCGTTTCTTGATAGAGAAGATTTTGATCCGGCTGGTGCATCGGACGAATCCGGGCGCAAAGATTCAAAGCGAGCGTGCTCGCGAGAAAAAGCGACGCCAGAAGAATTTGCAGGGAGGGACGCCACGTGCGCAGTCCGAGAGCCAGGAGAATTCCCAGCGGAAGAACGTCCGTCATGCGGTAGCAGAGAGTCGCCGGTTCCCAGGTGGATAGAAAAAGTCCGTAGACGCCGAGCCAGAGCCAGCTGAAACGCGCCACGCGCTCGGATCGTTGCGTCCATCCTCTCACGAGAAATGCGATAAACAAACCGCCGGACACGACCGCGAGGATCCGCATCCAAGGCGTCACCACGGTATTTCCGTAAGGCCAAAAATTCCCCCATAACACGGGCGCTGTGGACTTCAGCCATATCCACGGACCAGTCCACCCGACGGAATGCCATGCCCAGCTGCGGTCCGCGGTGAGTCCTGCGCTGCCTTTGAGCCAGATGAGGATATGCGCGAGGTCACGACCCGGCGCGATGACCAACCCCAGAACCAGAAGATACGGCAGGATCGTGACGAGGCCAAGAGAAAGCAAATAAGGCCGTACAACTTGTTTTTCCTTATGCATCCAGTAGAGAGCGGGAATGGCCCACAACATATGCATGAGATGACCGAGGACCGCGGCGCCGTGCAGGATTCCCACCCACAAATATTTTTTGGGATGTTGGGACTGTATGAGGACAAAAGTCGCCCACGCCAGCGCCAAGAAACCGAGAGGGTACACCTGAGCTTCAATGCTCCAGACCCAGAAAGCCGCCGTGAACGCCAGGCTGGAGGTGAGAAGAAGCGCGCTCCATTTATTTTTCAGCAGAGGCTGCAGCAGCCGGTGAAGGCCGATGAGTCCCGCGGCGGAAAGAAGCGAATCGAAAAGCTGAAGGGCGGGCAGCGCCCGGGTTAATCCGAGCGGCGCCTCGATTCCTCGCCAAAACAGGAATCCCAGAAATCCATAGAGCAGGTGATTGGCGTGAAAGAAATAAGCCGGTTGGCCCAGCTCGAGCGCCGCCGCGCAGGCGACGCCGTCAAAATTCCACATGCAGGAGGGGAACCTCAGATAGAGTGTTAACGGAAAAGCGAGAGCCAGGAAGGCGATCAAAGACGTACGAGGTGATCAGCCTTCAAACCCCGCAGCATGTTGCGGGTGTCAATAACCAGGCTGGAATGTTCCAGGATCTCTTTGGGATTAAATACGCTGTGAGCCGTCGTGATCACGACGGCGTCGGATTGACGGAGCGCCTGTGTCGAATAGGGACGGCTGGTCAGCTTATGCTTATCGACGACTATCGTAGGGACATAAGGATCGTGAAACGTCACCTCGGCCCCCATTTGCTGAAGCAGGTGAATGACGTCCAAAGCCGGGGACTCGCGCATGTCCGACACATTCGCCTTGTAGGCGACACCGAGGATCAGGATCTTGGAGCCGTTGATCGATTTTCGGCGCGCGTTCAGGGTGCGCATGATTTTGTTCACGACGAAATCCGGCATGTGGGAATTAATTTCGCCGGCAAGTTCGATAAAGCGCGCCGAGAAATTCAGGGATTTCATTTTCCAGGAGAGGTAATGCGGATCGATCGGGATGCAATGTCCGCCTAATCCCGGGCCGGGATAGAACGGCATAAATCCATAAGGTTTGGTGGACGCAGCGTCGATGACTTCCCATGAACTCAAGCCCAGTTTGTCGCAGATCATCATAATTTCATTCACGAGGCCGATGTTCACCGCGCGGAAGGTGTTTTCCAGAATTTTGGTGAGCTCGGCGGCCTCGGCGCTCGAGACCGGAACGACTTGCTTAACGATTTGACTGTAGAGAATGACGGCCAAATCTTTGCAGGAGGTCGTGATTCCCCCCACGACCTTGGGTGTGTTGGGCAGCTTGTATTGTTTGTTGCCGGGATCAATGCGCTCCGGAGAAAAGGCCAGAAAGATATCCTGGCCGACCTTGAATCCTTTGCCTTCCAGAAGCGGCAGCACGTTTTCACGCGTGGTGCCTGGATAGGTCGTGCTTTCGAGAATAATCAGCTGCCCCCGGCGCAACGTTTTGGAGATCTTGCGCGCGGCCTGGTCGATGTAGGACACGTCGGGGTCTTTGGTTTTATTGAGCGGTGTAGGAACGCAGACGATGACCGCGTCCATGCCGCTCAATTTTTCAAAATCAGTCGTGGCGGTGAGCCGTTTGGTTTTCACCAGCTCGCGAATTTCCCGGCTCTCAATGTCGCCGATATAAGATTTTCCGGCCAACAGGCTTTTCACTTTGGACGCGTCGACTTCAAAACCGGTCACCGTAAAACCGACTTTGGCGAATTCACAGGCGAGCGGCAGTCCCACATAGCCCAACCCGAGAACGCCCACTTTGCCGGAATGGCCCTGAAATTTCTTTTTTAGCGTTTGAAAAGTCATAGGTTTTTACAGGAGTGATTGTAAGTTATTTCGTACGCTGTCGCCAAAATGGCCGCGCGTTTCTTGTTTAGGGGGTGTCGAACATGCGGCCGGTCATGTTGCGCTTGGCGCGGTTGACCGTACTGATCATGGCATGGCGCAAACCTCGGGAGAGGCCGTAGTAGCGGATGGCGTCGCGCATTCCAAATTTACGGACAGAGCTGTTCGCGTGGCGAGTAGCGGCGATGTAGGCCGCATCATCCATTTCCGTGAGATTCAGGATGATATTCGAGGCGTCGCCACTGGTCGTCGAGACTTTATACATATAAGATTTCTCATCCGGGATGAGATTGTGCTTTTTGCAGTGGCCCTCGTACACTTCGGCGCCCGGAAGCGGGATCAAATTATAGAACGAGGTTTCCAACAGGTTGCGATTCGCAAAGTCGACGCTCTGTTGGACCGTTTCCTGGTTTTCGCCCGGGAAGCCCAGCAGCATGGAGCCGGTGGCCTTGATCCCGGCCATGCGAACACGCCGAAGGGCGTCCGCCATCTGCTGCACGGTCGTGTTTTTGTTCATGGCTTTGAGAACCTTTTCGCTTCCGGACTCGATGCCGATCGAGATACGAGCGCATCCCGCCTGGCGCGCCAGGCGCAGAAGCGGCATGTCCTCATCCCGAACAAGGGTCGCGCGCGTGACCATTGTCCATTTCATTCCTAGATTGGCCTTGATGAGTTTTTGACAGAGTTCCTCAAACCACGGTTTTTTTACGAACTGAAGCTCGTCCCAAAAATAGATCGAATCCGCGCCGTACTGCATTTTCAGAAATCGAAACTCTTCGATGACGGAATCCGTGCTCCGAATACGCAGGCTGCTGGTGGACGGCGTGCAAAAGTGGCAGAGAAACGGGCACCCGCGGCTGGCGACGATCGGCATGGTTTTCCAACCGGTGACGCGCTTCTGGATATTGAGGTAGTCCTGCACGCGGAAATCGGCATGGCTGGGAATGGGGATCAGATCAAGATTGGAAATCGATTGCTTGACGCCCGGATTGCGCGCTGTCGCCGACACAATACCCGGGTTGCTTTCGGGTTGTCCGCTGAGAATCATTAATATTGATTCTTCCGATTGACCGACGGCAAAGTAATCGATCGGGGCCTCGTCAAAGAAAAGTTCATGGCCCCAGGTGGCGGCGCCCCCGCCCAGAATTTGTACGGCCTTCGGGAAAAAAGCGCGACATTCCCGGCTGAGGGTGACAATATAGTGATAGCGCGTGATCATCCCCCCGAACATGATGAAATCCGGCTGGAACGTTAGCGAAATCTTTTGAAGTTCTTGGTGTATTTCTTCCCGGGACTGCACGCCGTCAATGTCGAAGGAGGCGACCTTGATTTCCGCGTCAGGCCATTTTCTGCGGATGGCCGCCGCGACGTAGGCGACGCCCAAAGGAAAAGAGGCATTGGAAAACCCTCTGGCCATGCCTTTATCATGGCGAGTGGTATGCGGAATGAGCGGCATCAAGACTCTCATCAGATCAACCTCATCACTTTAGCAAAAACGCGTTGTTTTACGAACACGGTTTTACTTAGCAGGAGTTGTCAGTTCTGTCAAGGTCCCCTTCTGTTCGTTAGGCTGCGTTAATCCAGAATGCGGAATTTCAAGAGGGTCCATAAGGCGATGAGTCCGTCCCGGGCACGTATCTTTTTCCCCTCTTCAAATGAACGTGGTTTATAAGAAATGGGCACTTCTTTTATCGGAATGCGCATTTTGATTAATTTGGCGGTGAGTTCGTGATCGGTCTCGAATCCATGGGTTTTGACGTTGATTTTCTTAAGAATCTTTAAAGGATATAACTTATAAGCGGTCAGGGGATCCGTAATTCGACGCATATATAGGATGCTAATAAAAATCGCCAAAAGCACATTGGCCGCCCACGGACCTATTCCTTGTTCCCGATGCTTCCCCGGAAGGCCCGACGACGTACCGCTTTTCCATATCCCCAGGGGACGGCTTCCGTAGACGACGATCGGCTCGTCTCCTTTGATTTGTTCCAGCATCGGCAAGTAATCCTCGGGATCATATTCCAAATCGGCGTCCTGGACGATCACGTAATCTCCGGTGCAGGCGGATACTCCGTATTGCACGGCGGCGCCTTTGCCTTTGTTCGTTTGCTTAAGGCAGCGCACACCGTCAAAACGCGAGGCGAGTTCGTACGTTTTATCGTGAGAGCCGTCGTCCACCACGATAATTTCTTTCGTAAAGCCGGCGCGTTCCAGGGGAACCCGCGACACACGCTCCAATAACGCCGTAATGGACCGCTCTTCGTTATAAGCGGGAATGACGATGGAAAGTTTTTTCATGTCCGCCGAAAACGCAGAAAGAGCAGCGTCAGGATGGCTTGGAGACCGTCCCACGTGGTTGTTTTTTTGCCTTCTTTTCGCGTTCGCGGCCAGTAGTCGACCGGCAGCTCGAGGATGAAAATGCCGCGCTGTCCCAGCTTGGCGACAATTTCCGTTTCGAGGTTCAAGCTGTTGGAGGTTAATTTGAGACTCTTGAGCAGTCGCGTGTCAAAGGCTTTGATGCCGGTGAAGGCGTCCGAGACGAAGCGGTTGTACAGCAGGAGACAGAGAAAGCTGGCCGCCATGCCGCCGTATTTACTCGCAAAATACAGAAGGTAATTACCTTGGTAAATGTCCAGGATCCTCTGGCTCACGTTGACGCATTTGATGGCGCGACTTCCGAAAACCGCTTGGAAGTCATTTTTTGAAATCTCCTGGATCACCTGAAAAAGGTCCTTCACGCTGTATTCGCCGTCTCCGGGATAAAAGACGATGATATTGCCTGCCGCTTTTTCGACCCCGCGCCGCAGGGCGGCGCCGCGTCCCAGCGGTTTCTCGAGCTGCAGCACCTGAACGTCGGGCACTGTGCACGCCAATTCCGGTGTGCGGTCGCCGGAGCCTCCGTCCACGACGATGATTTCCTTGGCCAGTTCGAGCGGATCAAGATCCAGGTACGCCAGGTCTTTGAGCACGGTAACGATCGTGCGCTCTTCATTCAATACCGGCACAATAATGGAGACCCGGTGCGGAAACGATCTCAGCCGTTTTTGCAGCTTGGCATTGACCACGCTCACGATCTCGTCCACCACCATGCCGCCCGAGTGCGCGCCCGCTTGTGTTTCCCAGTTCGTCAGCACCACTTTTTCCAGAGGATAAGGAAAGACCGAGGGATCAAAAAATACGTAGTCGGACTGCGACGACGGTGAGGCGGCCTTCTGCAAAAAGAACAGCGTCACGAGATCATTCCACGCATAGGAATAACGTCCCTTGGCGTTTAAATAAAAAAACAGTTTTTCGACGAGACTGGCCGCCGTTTCATTGCGGATTTCATAATCCTTGTAGATGTTGCCGACAAAAATCTTCTCGGCGGATTTGTTGGCGGCGATGGCGGGCGCCAGATCGGCCGTCACATACGAAGGAAAAAGCGACGAGTGCTGAGTCCCCGGACCGTAAATGATCATGTCCGCCTTTTCGAGCGCTTCCTTGGCCCGCGGATTGATCGCCGGCGTGACGGAAAGACGCCGCAAGGTTTGAAGCGCTTTTTCATTTCCCTCCTGCTGCAGCGTTTTGACATCGTTCTGCGGGAGATAGTTCGGAAGCAGAAAAAGTTCTTGGACAGGAACAGGTTCCTGGAAAGAAACGATGGCGGCTTCGTCGGGTAGATAGGTGTTGTCTTTCTTCAAAGCGGTCAGCACCAAATTTTCGCCGGTGGTGATATTGAGGACCGCGCCCCGCATGGCGCAGAGCGTCGACAAATCGTCAATGGCGCGGTTGAAAGAACGGTCGTTTTGCAGATAACATCCCGTGAAAAATAGGTTTCCCAAACTGCAGTCGCCGAAGTCGAAGGAGGTACCCGCTTTAGTCTGTTGATCCAGATAAGAGAGGAAGGAGCGCAAATAGCCGGCCAATTGCTTTGTTTGCCGGACATTCAGATCCAAGCCATGCGTCTTCAGCGGGTCCTCCAAAGCGTCGAAGGAGCAGGCCGCAAAGTCGGTAAGAATGGAACGTGCGCGTTGAAACTCCATCTTGTCCGGAAAACGATACTCCAGGAGATGTTTACACGCGCGGTCGGCGCGGTCCGTGGGATCGATCAGCCGGGCGATATTTTTTCGGACGTCCGAAGGACCCAGCATTCCCGGAACAAAACGGCGCAGGGCTCCCGTGGAGAGTCCGTCGTCGTAAGTATTCACGAGCAGAGTCAGAGAAATCTGCTTATGCTTCAGGAGGGCTTCGGTAATGGAGCTCGTCCCGCGCCCGCCTGAAAACATCACGATGCGAAACAACGTATCCGGCACTAGGACGAGGTCCTCGCTTTCAGGATATCTTCCATCCGGCGCGCGTCCTCGGGCGTGTTGACGCCCAGAGTTTCTTCGAGCCGTTTGATGCGCAGCGTCACAACGTCACCGTCCTTCCGGTCAAAAAGCGGCAAGAGAGGCAAGAGATTGAATTCACCCGTTTTTTCCCCGATTGACAAGCGTTGGGCACGTGCGGACTCTATAATATCGAAAAGGCCGGTCGTTTTAAAAAAGAATATTCCGCAGTCGTTTTCCCCCTCTTGGAGCGACAAAGTCTCCTCGCGTGCTTGATGCACTTTCATAAGGCGCTCGCGGTCGTCGCGTTCGAAGTGAATATAAGGATTTTTCCGCCACACCGTAGGCAGCGTCAGGGCTGGATCTTGTCGCGACATGTGCGCATACATGCAGGCCGAAATCGTTTCGCGCGTGAGCGCCACTTGATCACCCCAGACCACGAGGGAATGCTGGGTCTTCACGTGCGGCTTGGCTTGCCAGACCGCATCGGCCATGCCGTCGGGTGACGACTGGATCGCGACGTCGTAGCGGTTTTTCACGAGAGCGTCCAGAACACGTTCTACTTCCGGACGTGCCTCGCGGGAAAGCACGAAGACAAAACGAGCGACAAAAGGATCCAACAATCTCACCAGCCATTCCACCATCGGTTTTCCCAGGAGGGGATAGAGAATCTTGGGACGCGCGTCCTGCAGCCGGGTTCCGCGTCCCGCGGCGGGAATGATGGCCGTCCAGTCCTTTTTGGAAGGCTCGGGAAGGCCGGCGACGTCGATCGCTTCAATCTCGAGGATTCGGTTCATGCGCTTCCCAAGAGACGGATATCACGGATCACGCGAAAAGCTCCCGCTCGCCGCAGATGTTTTGCGGATCCGTGATCCTGCACGCCGATCACCCGGAGATGCGCGCGAGCGGCGGCCCGTATTCCCTGAAGGGAATCTTCCACGACCACAAGCTCTTTGGGCCGCAATGTCAGACGTCTCAAAACGTTTTTGTAAATGAGTGGCGACGGTTTGCTTCGCGGTAAATCTTCGCCGGCCATGATGAGTGAGAAAAAGCGCCGAGTGCCGCTCGCCTTCAGGAATAGCGCGACATTTTTTCGACGTGAGGAGCTGACGAGCGCTAGTCGGTAACGTTTGGAAAGTTTTTCCAGCAAGCGTCGACATCCTTTGGCAACCGGAGGATTTCGAGCTAAGAGTCGATAAGCGAGAGCCTGTTTGCGACGGGACCATTCCGCCACGTCGCGCTTGGAGGCCTTTTTATTTTCGGCGTGAAGAATCCATCGCATCGCGTCCGCCGTTCGCATTCCGGCGACCAGCCGGTAATCAAAATGTTTCACGCCGATGTCGCGCAGCACTTCTTGAAAGGCCGCCCGATGGGCGTTCCCCGAATGAAAGAGAACGCCATCCATATCAAAGACCACCGCCTTAAGCCCGGGAATCGCTCGAAGGAGGTTCATGCTTTGCGCGCTACGACGGTCATCTGGCCCATGTTGTAATAACAAGGCCAGCCGCCGATGCCCAGGGCCTCGATGCCTTTCTTCACGAGCGCAAAAGGCGGCGCCACTTGAGAGGCTCTCGTCATCACATAGCGCAGCTCCAGTGTTTGGAAATAAGGACTGATGCTCAAAAGGTGGTAGCCGTGGCGCGTTAACATTTGCCCCAACGTTTTCGGAGTGAAATAGGTGAGATGCACGTTCAGCAAAAAAGGCCAGTGCTTTCCGAGCAGCTTACTCACTGTGCTGTCATAATTGGGCAAGTTGACGATGAGGTATCCGTCGGAAGCCAGGAGCCGATGAGCCCGATCAAGGATGTCGCCGGGTTCCGTGAGGTGCTCCAAGACATCCCACAGCGTGATCATGAAAAAACTGGAATCCGGAAAGACATGTTGGGAAAGATCCCCCGGCCGCAGATCCAGTCCGTAGCGGATTTTCCCCTGCTCGCAAAGCCAAGCGCTGGGTTCCACGCCGATCCCGGAAAATCCAAGGTCCGTCGCCGCCTTCAAAAACGCACCGCCTGCACAGCCGATATCTAATATCCGCTTGGAAGGATCCTGGGAAATGGACTGCTTCCTTAGTATATGCCGGAGGGAGCGGTCGAACGTCCTGATCCGCATAGGGTTTTGCTCAAAGAAGACCGGATCGACGGCGGCGGCGTAAGACGTCATGATGATGGACGTGTTGATGCGAGGATTCAGATAGACCAGCGAGCAAGAGACGCAACGGACCAATTGATCCATCAGGGTGTGATCGCTGGAGGAGGAATAGATCTTCAACAGCTCTTCGCGGGTCACGCCTTCCGGATAGCAAGCAGCCTGGATCACCTGATAGCGCGGTTCCGCGCATAGCGGACAAAGGACCGTTTCGATGAGATCAGGATCAATGGGCATCGGCAGAAACCTTCACACGATGCCCGATCACGCCCAGACGCATGAAGAACGTCTGCAGAGCACGATAAGGAACCATTTCCATTTTTGTTTGAAATCGGCGAAAAAGAAAGCGCAGAGGCTGGATCGATAATTTAAAAGGATGATACAGAAGCTTGTTCATCAAAAAGAGAACATACAGACGAAGGCGGAAGCGGTTCAGATGCTTGTAGTCGACGCGCCAGGTAGGCGAGAAGGTCAGCTCGGAGTAGCCGTCATACCCCGTCAATTCCCCGTAGATGGCGGATCCAGGGACCGGCGTGATAATGAAAATAGCCACCTCATCCAATCCCAGTCGCGTCAAGTCGACGAGGAGCTGTCGGGTCAGCGCGCGGTCGGCGTCCTCTTCGCCGGGAAACCCCAACACAAAGCAGGCCTGGGAATAGATGCCGACCTGCGACATCTTCTGGATCATCGTTTTGGCATGCGGAATGTTGAAGGGTTTGTTGATCAGCTTCATGACCTTTGGAGAACCGCTCTCCGGAGAAATGGAAATGTACGTGCAGCCGGCGCGGGCCATGAGCTCGACGGTTTCAGTGGAGCGGATCGATTCCACCTTCGTGCCGGAGCAGAGTTTCCAGCGGACATCTATTTTTTTGTCGATCAATCCCCGGCACATCTCTTGAATGCGGCGGTCATCGATCGTGGGATCGACATCTTCGATGTGAAATTCCTTCACGTGAAAGCGTTCGGAGAGAAATTGAATTTCGTCCACCACCCGGGCCGCGGATTTCGAGCGCCATTTTTGATCGTTGGTTTCCGGGATGACGCAGAATTTGCAGGGATACGGGCATCCGCGCGACGTGAGGAGCGGCAGATATTTTGGCGAAGACAAAGGGCCGTGCGCGTAATGCAGCTTCCAATAGTGGTCCAAAGGAAAAAGGTCCCACGCGGGAAACGGCAGAACGTCGAGATTCTCTATTTTTCGTGCGGGTGGCGTGTAGTGAACGGTTCCCCCTTTGCGGAAGCCCACCCCGTCGATTTGAGCGACGACTGCGGGATCCTTGCGCGTCAAAGCGTCGATCAGCTCCATTCCGCGCACCTCCGGCTCGCCCGTGAGTACATAATCCGCGCCGGCGTCATAGAATTCCTCTTGCACGTGGCGCAGCGAATAGGCGGTCACGGCTTGAGTATTTTCCATCACCGCCACCAGAGGCGCATTCTTCTCTCGCTTGATCGCGCGCAGGATATGAAGCAGCGACGCGTGATAAGTCACGTGAATCGCGTACAGGATGACCAAGCGGGCGTCGGGGTTTATTTTCCCGATCACTTCGGCCGGCGTCAGGCCGCGGAAAATCAAATTATTTTCCGACCACCATTGATCGGGGCGCTCGCCAAAAGCGTCGATCACCTGCGGCGCATTGCCCTGATCGCGAAGGACGGCGGCGAAATAAGCCAGAGACACGGGCATGTACACGATGCCGGTGGTAAACATGTCGTCCTTTTGAAGAACGAGATTGGGGTTGACGAGGACAACGTTCACGCGATCGGGCGGCGTTCCGACTGGATTTTGTGAAAAATGCGGAACCTCCAGGCCGGCGTTCCGGAAGAGAGAATCTCCGGTTGAAACAAGGTTCGCGTGCCGAACGAGAAAGGCAAAAATTCGGCGTCCAGCCGGTAGCGGGGGATGTCCGTTATGGCATCGTCGGTGATCACGAGATAATCCGGAAGTTCCTTTTCCGGAGCTTTCTGCAATGTGTCGATGTCCGGAAACGTGGTCAAAGGGTATTGGTAGAAAGGTAATGCCGGAAAGGATTCCGGCGCGGGGAAGGCGAGGCATCCCACGTGAGATCCGGCCGGTAGTTTGCTTAGAAAACGCCCCGCGCGGAAAACGTCGGACTCCCCGCGAGCGTCGAGTGCGAAATTCACGACATAGGCGGATCCTTTCATGCAGGTCAGACCGACGAGTGCCGTGGCAAGAAGGATTCCCGCCCAGCCTCTTTTTTGAATGATCCGGGACAGTCCCCACGCACAGAGCATGGCAAACCATGGGTAAATGATAATGGCGAAACGCGGCGGGCATTCCCCGCTGCTGGCCGCATAGAAGCACAGCGTATACATGACTGGGAAAGCCGCCATTAAAAGTTTTTCGGAAAAGGGGTCGTCGCCGAAGATGTAGAAAATCAAAGACGTCCCAGCAGCAAGACTCAGCCACCACGGCGCACCTCGGACGAAGATGTTGGTCCATGGTGTCAGCACTTCTCCGGCGAATGAAAACGCTTGTTTCAGCGCCGTCATCTCCTGAAAGAAAAGTTCATGACTGATAAGAGCGTAAGGATTCGTTATCACGAGCACGAATCCGAAAAGAAGAAGGGAATAGCACACGTGCCGCATTCTCTTGGCGAGATCGCCTCCCAGAACGGCGACAAGCGGAATGAGAAAGCTCACGCCGTAATTAAGACAGGAGCCGGTGGCCAATCCGGCGCCAACGGCGGAGAGGATCCAATACCACTCCCGGTTTTCCCGCAGGTATCGCAGCGCATAGTAGCAGGCCATCATGACCCACGCGACCGCATAAGCATGAGGTTTTAATTCGCGGGATAGGCAGAGAGGGCCGGGGATGAAGACATAGAGCGCCACCGCCAAAAGGGCCGTCCGCTCATCTTTCCATAGACGCGTGGTTTTATAAATCAGGACCAACGTCGCCAAATTCATCATGACGCAAAGCGTTCTGCCCGCCAATACGAGTTTGCGAAATTCCAGAGGATGCCTGATGTAATAGCCCGCGTCCGACGCTACATGGGTCACGCCGATCCAGGAGGAAAACTTCAAGACCGCTGCGAGTGGATAGAGAAAAGCGCCCCCGTATTGAAAAGAATGCGGATTGAAATTCAGTCGGCGGGGATTCATCGTACTCAAGGGGCCGAACGCGGTCGCAACGTCACCGGAATAACTCCAAATCAAGTAATGGCGGATGATGCGGAGAATCTCGGATTTATTTTTATCCCACGAGAGATGAACAATGGAATGCAGATGGACAAGCTCCTCGGGACCTTCCTCGTGGCCGGTGACATGGAGATTCACGGCGTATCCCTTCTCCTCCGTCAAACGGACGATGTCGTCGACGAGACCGGCTTTTTCATCCAATTTTAAGGCTTCTAAACGGGAAGCACTCAGGATGCCCCAATCAAAACCGACGAAGGAATAGATGATGATGAAAAGAAGAGCGAACGGAAGCCAGAATTTATTTGGCATTTTGTATATCAAAGTATATCTGTTCCAGTTTGGGAACGATGCTCTGCAAATCATAGTGCATCCCGACCCGTTCCAAACCTTTTTGCCCCATGCGTTTCCTTTTTTCAGGATCGTTTAGGATTTCCTTCAGCGCTTCAGCCAGCGCCTCGGGGTCTCCGGGAGGAACAAGCCGCCCCGTTTCCTGATCGACGACCACTTCGGGGATTCCCCCCACACGCGAGGCCACCACCGGAAGAGAGGCGGCCATCGCTTCCAAGAGGACAATGCCGAATCCTTCCGAGATCGAGGGAAGGGCCAAGACGTCAAACCCGGGGATGATTTTAGGAATGTCCGAACGCGGCCCCATGAAGATGACTGTACCCTCCAATCCCAACTCACGAGAAAATTTTTCCAGCATCTCGCGGTCTGGTCCGCCTCCCACCATTACGAGCCGGAGTTGAGGCAGGGACGGTTTCAGCCGCGCGATGCTTTTCAGCAAAAACGTGATTCCTTTAAATCGTTCATCCAGCCGGCCGACGAAACCCACAATAAGATGATCGGCTCCCAATCCCCAGGCGTTCCGGCGAAGATAGATTTTGTCAGCAGGCGCGAGCGCTTTCCAGAGACGCGTCTCCACGGCGTTGGGCACGATACGAATGCGGCTGGCTATGGCAGGGACGCGACTCCGCAGCTGTTCCTCTACATTTTTTGAAACGACAATGACGGCGCTGCTTTGGGGAATAAGCTTTTTTTCCAGGAAGCGAAGCGCAAAGGGCAGCCATTCGCCCGTGCAATGGTCATGCCAGACGACCGTGTGATCGTCGCGGGTCAGGCAAGCCAGCAGGTTGGCGCGAAGAAGATGAGAGTGAACGATGTGCGGTTTTTCCCGGGCCAGGTATTGCCGTAAGCGGAAGTAGGCGCGCGCGTCCCAGCGGTCCGCGGTGTCGAGGGTCGTCACCGGGATTCCGGCGTCCCGCAATCGCTGGCCGACCGGCCCGTCCTTTTGCAACGCGAGCACGCGAACGTCGAAGCGAAGCGGGTCCAAGCGGGTGACCACGCCCGCCATTAAATTTTCCGCGCCTCCCCAATCGAGGCCGATGGTGAGATGGACCACTTTGATCCGAGGGATCACGCTAGGGATGTTTTAAACCAGTAATAAACGCGCTTGAGCGTTTCGAAGGTGTCGCTACCGCGCGGCACGAGCGACCGGACCGTTTCCAATGAACGCTCCTCGATGCGGTGCAAAATATATTCAACGGGAGACCGTTTGCGGTATTCCTTAAAGTATTTCTCGAGCTCTTCTTCGGTCCGCGCCAACCCGTTGTCCCCAAATTTTCCCACGTAGGGAGTGAAATCCGGATGAAGGCCCGAATGTGTGAATTTACCGTGCAGGGTGGTCTTCATGAAATTCCCGATCAGCATGTCGTCAAAGATTTGGTACTCAACCGCGGTCATCAGGGAATGGCGGGGCGCCTCAAACGTAATGCCGCGATGGAAGCGATTCTTGGCCAGCTCGACCATGTGGTCCTTTTTTGCCACTCGAAAATTAATGAAATCAAAATGGTTGCGGAGATGTTCGAAGGACTTAAAATACTGATTAATCATTTGGACATCGGATTCTTCGAGGGGCTCGTCCCAATCATCCCCGAATTCTTTGGGGTCATGAACCTTTTCGACGACCGGCGGCGGATTGATTTTTTCATACGTGTCTTTCAGACAATCGTAGCGAACGAAAGCGGGCAACAGGGTCGTCGAATCCGAGTGGAACCCATTCTCGTAATCCGGCAGCTCCGTCCGGTACTGGTTGGCCCACACGCTGTCGGAGCGCTGGTACACATGCATCGAGCTGAACGGGACATAATATTTCACGCCGTACACCTTGGAGGCGCGGGAAATGTAAGTCCCCACCGCGTCTTTTTTGATGATCGGGCGAAGAATGGTGCCATCGTCGTAGGTAATATTAATCATGTCCGCATCGCCGTACCCGGCCAGGCGGAGCATAAACGAGATGTCGTATTTCTCGATGGTCTTCTTGACGAAATGTCCCCATCCTTTGTCCGTTGCGTCATTGAAATCGACGACCAAGCGCCCGTTGATATCGACCAAAAGAATGCCGTCCTGAATGTAATCGCTGATGCTTAGGACACGGATGCGATCAGACAAGGGGTACCAGACCCGATCCTGAAGGATGCGCACGTCATAGCCCTGCTCCTTGAGCGCGTTATAGATCCGGCCGCCGACGTGATTCGGCAAAAGAATGGGTTTGCCTTGCAGGAGCTGAAGGGATTTTGAACTGAGGTGATCGGGGTGGCCGTGCGAAATCCAGAGGTACTTCGCTTTTTTGATCGACTGCATTTGCTCTTCGGGAATTTGGTGGGAATAGTTCCAGCTTCCGAAATAAGCCCCCCCTATCAACCAGGGATCGGTCACCAGGATCGGCTCGCGATCGTGGCAGATTAAGATGGCATTACCGACTGTTTCAAATCCTACTTCCATAACAGGATTCTATTTTAATCGATATAGGCGCGGTGCCACAACTCGAGCGGGGTGATAAGCGACGCCGCAGAAGCCGCACATGGTGTTTCCCTTATCCCAAGCATCGCTTCAGCCATTTTTCCGCCGCAATGACGGGCTTTGCCGCCGTGGCGCCGCCGACGGTCATGAGCGCCTTGTATAAAGCGGTACGGAAGCGTAAAGGCTGAAGCGCCCAAGAAGCGTCGAGATGCGCGCGCGCGTTTTGAGAATCACCCTCGAGCAGATAGCGGAAATGGCGCAGATGGAGCGCCGCGATCGCGCGCCGCATTTTCTCCGGAGGCACGTTGAGTTTACGCTGCGCGGATTCCAGGGCCTTCAATTCCGGATCAAACCGGCTGCGCAGATTTCCCGAGACATTGTCGGAGGCGATGCGGATGCGCGCAATCGTTTCGCCGATCGCACAGACGGGCGATTGCGCGGCCAAGCGCAGCCAAAGCTCGTAATCTTCTGTCGACCGCAGCTCGGGAGCCTGGTCAAAGATCCCGACGGTGTCCAGGAGGCTTTTGCGGATCATCATGGTGGCCGTCGGAATAAAATTCCCTAAAAGTAATTCTTCGAAAACCTGGCCGGTATGAACCTGCCATTGGGCGATGTCGGGCGTTCCTTTTGGGACCGTGTCGCCGAAGCGCTCTGCCATGCCGTAAGACCATCCGGCTTTGGGATGCGCCGCGAAGGCCTCCATTTGGAGCGCGAGCTTTTTCGGGAGCCACAGATCGTCGGAATCCAGAAAAGCGACGTAGTCCCCCTTGGCTTCTTGAATTCCCCGGTTCCGCGGGCAGGCGGGAAGCGGGCAATAGTCCAGTCGGATGAGCCGGATTTGCGTCGGGTAGGCGCGCGCGGCCCATTCGAAGGTTCCGTCCGTCGATCCGTGATCGACCACAATGATTTCAAAATCGCGAAAGGTTTGATTCAGGACCGAGTCGATTGCTTCGCCGAGGGTGTCCTTCCGGTTATAACTCGGAATGATAACGCTGACTTTAGGCATAGGGCTAGGCGCGGACGCAGAGCTTTAAGGTGTCTTTAATTTCCTGCTCCCACGGATTGATCCAGGTAAATCCTAATTTTTTTAACCGGTCGATATGAAATTCAATCGCCTCCCCATTTTCCGGAGCCGCTTGCGGCGGAACGACGACTGGAGGCAACAGTCCGACGATGTCTCGCGCGCACGCGGCCACCTTGTTGGCGACCTCGAGAATGCTCCACTGATTTTCCGCTCCCAGGTGAATGACGCCGTCCTCCGGCCAGTCGGCGCGGTGCGCCGCGAGAAACTCAAGCGCGCGAACAGTATCGGTGAGCGTAATAAAATTGCGGCGCTGGATGCCGCTCGACTTCAGCACCAGTTTCTTTTGGAGAACCGCCTGACGGCAGAGATCGTTAAACACCAAAGACCAGCGCGGCACATCCTTTCCCGCCGGCGCTCCGAAGGCATTGGATAACCGGACAGAGAGGCCTTCACTTTTTTCTTCCGGCGAAATGTCTGCAGGACGCATTCGCCGTAAAATTTTCCGAGCGCGTAAGGATGGATAGGAACGGGCGTCGTGCTTTCTTGAATCTGTCCGGACGCATTGGGCCCGTACACATGGATGGTTGAGAGATACATCACCGCGGGCTGCGGCGAGCATTCCGAGAGCGCTTGGAGGATATTCCAGGTGCCTTCCCCTCCGGCTCTCAAGGCTTCTTGAGGATTTTTGACGGAGAGAATTT
>Ga0206852_1062_pt1 | contig 27860 bp, 21 predicted proteins | sample Alteio_BWOrgCont_14_FD_152849 | JGI IMG/M metagenome (GOLD analysis project Ga0206852, IMG submission 152849) | Enriched cells from forest soil in Barre Woods Harvard Forest LTER site, Petersham, Massachusetts, United States -... | ecosystem: Environmental > Terrestrial > Soil > Temperate forest >... | reverse complement strand
GCCCCGCCGAAAAGTTCCCGGGCGATTTTGGATTGCGCCATTTTTTCGGTAGCCTCGTTCAAGTTGCGGGGAAGCCGGGGGGGCCGGGGATTGGTAGCCGCTGCCTTCCACGGGCGCTTCTTTTAACGGGAGGTTCTTTTGGATGCCGTAAAGCCCGCTGGCAAAACAGGCCGCCAACACCAGGTAAGCGTTGGTGTCCGATCCCCCAACCCGGGTTTCCAACCGGGTGGATTTGGGGCCGCCCGGGATGACCCGAAAAGCCACCGTGCGGTTGTCCACGCCCCAAAGGGGCTTGGTGGGCGCCCAATAGCCGTCCACCAGGCGCTTGTAGCTGTTCACGTTGGGCGCGAAGAAAGGCAATATCTCGGGCAGGCACAGAAGCTGGCCCGCCAGGAAGCTTTTGAAAACCTGACTCATGCGGCGGGAGTCCTTCTCATCATAGAGAAGATTCTTGTCCCCCTTGGCGTTCCAAAGGCTTTGGTGCGCGTGCCCCCCGCAGCCGGGGAGGGCGTTGTTCCACTTGGCCATGAAGGTGGGCAAAATGCCGAAGCGGTAGCCGATCTCCTTGGCGGCGGTCTTGAACAACACGCCCCGGTCGCCCGCTTCCAGCGCCCCGGAATAAAGGATGGCGGCCTCATAAACACCCGGCCCGGTTTCAGTGTGAAGACCCTCAATCGGGATGCCAAAGGCCGGCATCTCTTCCATCAGGGCCTTGAAGAAGGGCTGGTTCAGGCTGGATCGCAGGATGGAATAGCCGAACATGCCCGGGGTGAGCGGCTGAAGCTGGCTGAAGTTTTTATCGGCGAGGGACTGGGGCGTTTCCTTGAAGTTGAACCATTCGTATTCCATCCCGGCGCTGGGATGGTATCCCGCCTGTTCACAGCGGGCGATGACCTTCTTCAAAAGCTGGCGCGGGCAGACGTCCAGGGGCTTGCCCTTGCCGTCCTCAAAGTCGCCGAGAAAGAAAGGAACATTATCGTCCCAGGGCACCTGCCGGTAGGTGGCCGGGTCAATCTTGGCTTGCGCGTCCGGGTAGCCCGTGTGCCAGCCGGTGTATTGGGAATTGTCGTAGCAGGTGTCGGAGGAATCCCAGCCGAAGACCACGTTGCAGAAGCCGAAGCCCTTTTCGGCCGCCGCGAGGAACTTGTCTTTGTGAAGGTATTTGCCCCGCAGGATGCCGTCCATGTCGGTGACCGCCACCTTCACCCTTTGGACGGAGGAAGCGCGCAGGCGGGCCAGCAGCGCTTTGTGGTTTTCACGGGAGGTTTTCATCGCCGCTCTCCTCAAGATTCTAACTTCCCTGAAACACCTTGCCCCTTCCGGGGCTGATCCTTACCTTCCGCCCTGGAACAAAATAAAGAACAACCAGATGGCACAGGCGGAACCGATGGGAACAGTGAAATTATCATCCACCTCGAAGGAAAACAGCTCAATCAAGGCGCCGGCCATGGCGCTGAGGAGCGCCACCCGCCAGTCATCCAGCATGGCCAGGGCGATGGCGAAGGCGACGAGGAAGAAGGACAGGGTGCCTTCGGCGGAACGGCGGAAAATTTTGAATCTTCCGAAATAAAGCCCGCCCAATTCGGCGGCGGTGTCGCCCAGGGACAAAAACAACATGGCCGTGATGGCCACATCGCGGGGAAAGAGGAAAATGACCAGCGTGAAGGCGAAGCAGAGGAAGGTGGCGCCGTTGAAGCTGTTTTGTTCCGTCCGGCGGATGAGGATGGAGAAAAATTTCATGAACTCGGAATTGAACCGGCTGTCGTTGAGCCGCAGCCAGTCCAAAACGAAGAAAGCCACGAAAGCCGAGGCCGCGGTGAGGAGCAGGGTCTTATGCAGTTCGGGTAAAGTTTGATGAAGGGGATTGTAGAAATAAACCAGCGGAAGAACCGACGCTGAGACCACGTGGTAAATTTTCCGGAAGGCCTGGAAGGGCTTGATGGTTCTTTTGGCCTTCACCGGCGCGGGCGCCGATTCCACCAGGGCGGCGGCTTCTAAGGGAAGTGTTTCCAAGGGATTCATCCTCTCGCGAGTACAATGCTTCGCAGAAACAATATAAGAATCTCTAACAAAAATCAAAAACAAAGACAATTTTCACCGCCAAGACGCCATACCGACCCTTCCACAATGCACTTTAAAGAGGTCGGCATAGTACCGATTCTATATTGTTTTTCTTTTAAGGGAAAATCGGCACAAGTCCGCAAAGAACAGCGAAAGAAAAATGACAATGATTCTTTAACTTCTGTCTATTTTTGCCTTTCTTGGCGGACTTGGCGTCTTGGCGGTGAACCGAATTTTATAAATGTCACCATTCATCCATTGTTTCTTTTTGTTCTTCCAAAAAACGGGTCCGGCGCTTCAGGGCCTCCCCAACCTTTTTCTTCAGCACCCCCAAACTAAAGGGTTTGGCCAGGTAATCGCAGGCGCCCTGTTTGAGGGACTCGATCCCCAGGGCGAAAGACCCGTAGGCGGTCATGAGGATGATGAACATCTTATTGTCCCGCACCTTCAAATATTGAAGCAGTTCAATCCCGGTCATTTCGGGCATTCGCATGTCCAGCAGGGCCAGGTCGTAAGGACGCTTGCGCTGAAGGGCGATGGCCTGGGTCGCGGTGGGGGCCACATCGACGGTATAGCCGAGGGGGCTTAGGCTTTTCTGGATCATCCGGGCGAAATCGATTTCGTCGTCCACCACCAACAGGCGCGCCTGGGATTTTTTTCGGGGCGCGGATTTTGGAAGGACGGTCCGTTTGCTTTTGCGGGGTTGGGTCATGGCCTGGTTTCCTCTTCTTTCTCATTATAACTGAAATCGCCGGGTCCCTTGAGGGTTTGAACTTGAATCCCTTCCTTCGGGAAGGTCAGGGTAAAGATGGTCCCTTCCCCCACCCGGCTTTGAACCTGCACCTGCCCCCCGTGCTCCTCCACAATGCGTTTCACGATGGCGAGCCCCAGGCCCGTGCCCCGGCCGAAGCTTTTGGTGGAATAAAAGGGCTCGAAAATTCTTTTTAAAATGGCGGGCGGAATGCCTTTGCCCGTATCCCGCACCGTCACTTGAAGGTTACCCCTTTGGTCCTGGGCGCTCAGGCGCACCGGATGATATTTAAACTGGGCCGAAACCGTCACCACTCCTCCCGGCTCGACCGAATCCACGGCGTTCTCCACCAGGTTTAAAAAAACCTGAAAGAGGCCTTCCGGATAAGCCATCAGGGGAGGCAGGTCTTTGGCGATATCCAACAAAAGCTCGCAATGAGCCTTTTGAAGCTTCGGGGCCACGGTCTCGGCGACCGTGCGGATCACATTCCCCAGTTGGACGGGTTTAATTTCCGAAAGACTTTGCCGGCTGTAATCCAGGATGCTTCGGACGGTCTGGATGGCCCGCTCCACGTACTGCTGGATTTGGGAGAGCGATTGGTGGGTCTTGCTTTTCTTGGGAGTCTCGGCCATGAGCAGTTCGAGATTGCCCGAGATCAATCCCAAGGGCGTGTTGACCCCGTGGGCGATGCGCCCCGTCAGTTCCCCCAATTGGATCAGCCGCCGTTTTTGTTCCAGGACCTTTTCTTTCGCGCGGATTTTTTCTTCCCTCACCCAAACCCGCCGCATCAGCAAAACGCAAAGGGTGATCAAGAGGAGGAAAAAAAAGAACCAGCGCGTCGTCTGCTGGGAATAAATTTCCCGGCGTTCCGCCGGAGGGAGTTTTTCCAAAAAAGCCGAATAGGGGTTGATTTGATCCGCGCCGAAGAGAAGCGGCCAATGCCAAAGGTAATCCCAGTAGAAAAACAGGAAAAAGAGGGCCGAGCTGAGGACCAGGACCACCGCAGCGCTTCGGGACGAAAGCACCATGACCGCGCTGATCAGGATGAGCAGGTACAGGGGAAGATAGTGGCTGACCGGCCCACCCGAAACGGTAATCCAGGCGTTCACGAGCAGGCTGTCAAAAATCAAAAGCACCGGCAGGAGGAAGCGGGTCAGCCGCTTGATCCTTCCTAAAACGATAAAAAGCAAAGCGGAAGCGGCGCCGATAAAAAGCAGTTCCCAGCCGGCCCGGATGGCGGAGTCGCCGGAGACGGGTTCGGTGAAAAAAAGCAAAAAGGCCAGCAGCACCAGGCAAAGGGTTCGGGTTCGGATCAGCGCCTGGAACGCCTGAAAATGGGTTTCAATGGAAGGCAAGAGGACCTCGTGATTTCCCCGAAGGGAAGGTAATTTTTAATAGTGTTTTAATTTGTCCTTGCGAGGAATGTCCCCGATTAGGGGACGTTTATGACGTGTCCCGATCATCTATATAAACATTCTATGAAATCGGGACTATGCCGACCTCATGGTTGTATTTCAAAACGAAAGTCGGTATGGCAACCCCAGTTTAAATAAAACTCCAGTCGTTTTAAAAACCATCTTCGAAAGGCGTATCAATTACCCATAAACTGAGATTGCCATACCGACCATCATACTAAAAGTCACAACGAGGTCGGCATAGTACCGATTTCCATAAAATTTATATTGAGAATCGGCACACGTCGCTAACACCAATGAATGACGCTCCTCGCAACGACACCTAACTGCCCACTACCTTATTTCCGCAGACTCTCGGTGATCCATTTCAGATAGGCCTGGTTTCCCCGGGTGACCGGCACCTGCAGAATCTCGCAGACCTCGTAGGGATGGTTTTCCCGGATCGTTTTCGAAAGGAGGGACCATTTTGATTTTTCGGTCTTGATGATCAAAAGTTCCTCAGGGGCGGTGACGATTTTCCCCTTCCACCAGTAGCGGCTGGAGACGCCGGGCAGGATATTGACGCAGGCCGCCAGTTTTCGCTCGACTAAAAGCCGGGATAATTTTTGGCTGGCGGCCCGGTGGGGGGCGGTCACTAATACCACGATGGTTTTCACCGATTAATTTCCCGAACCCGGATTCAAGTCGTACATCTTTTCCCCGCCGGCGGAAGTGGAAATCTTGACCGCCGGAGCCGGGGCGCTGGAAACCGCCGCTTCCCGGCTTCCCGGCAAAGCGTAAACTTTCATGCCGTCGGACACTTCCACCATTTCCGCCAGGCGGTTCTTGGAAAGCACTTCCAGCCTTCGGGCGATGGAAATCATATCGAGTCCCATAAAGGCCTGCAGGTCCGAGTTGGAAGCCACCGCCCGGCCCGACTTCGCCAGGAAGTAGAGAAGTTTTTTGCAGACCAAATCCAGTTTCAAATGCTCGTTCACGGCCTCAAAAAGATCCTGGAATTCCACCCGGGATCCCCGCCGCCGGAAAGCCTGGTACATGCCTTCCGAGAGCAGGTAAAGGAAGCGCCGGGGATTGCCCGCGGCCAAAGCCAGGGCCAGGGTTAAGGATTCGGCTTCCAAAAAATCCACCGCCGCGCCCCGGAATCCCGCCGCCTGGAGCCGGGTATCCAGCAACTGCCGCATCTCCTCGTTGGAGAAGCGCTCTACCAGGACGATGTTTTTGAAAAGGCCCAGGACCGTGGGCTCGGTGCCATCTTTAACAATCTGGCTCACTTTGGAATAAAACTCTTCCTGCAGGGAAATGACAAAACTGATGTTGGGAAGTTCAAAAAGCGGTTTCAATTCTTCGAGTAATTGAAGCGTGCGCTCCGACCGGGTGAGATGCTGGATGCGGTCGCCTTTGATTTTTTCGAGGTCATCCACAAAGACCAAAAATGGTTTTTTGGAACGGCCGATGATCGATTTGACCAGGGCCTGAAGGGTGTTTTTGGAAAGGGTCTCCGTTTCCATCCGGCGGCTGATTTCTTTTAAATTCAGTCCCGGCACCTTGGGCACTTCCACCAGAATTTCCCGCAAAAGCTCTGAAAGAAAATAATGGGCGTTATCCAGGGGAACCCCGATGCTGATGCGGTAATAAATGGAAGGGACTTGGTTTTGCAGGAACTGCATCAGACTGCTTTTCCCCACACCCGGCTCCCCGGCCACACCCACGTTGCCGAGTGAGAAGAGAGCGGAGGAAAGCCGGTCCACCAAGGCCTGCCGGCCGATGAAATAGTTGAGGTTGTGCTTTTGAAGCGCCAGAGTGGTGAAGGGGTCCAGTTGAAGGCCGAAATGCCGGAAAGCGGTAGAGGGCTTAGCGGATTTGGCTGAGGATTGAGGCCGGGTGGTCTTGGATTGAGCTTTCTTTTTTTTCATGGCTTCCTATATTTCAAAAACTGAATTACCGGTCCAGGGCCATGCGTTCGCCGTCCACCGCGAAGGGTTTTTGGAAACCCGACTTCCCCTTGACCTCCACCGGAGGCATGGGCTGGAGCTCGAAAAATTTTTCCGCCGCGACGGCCATCTCCTCGTTGACGAGCACCTGGCCGTGCTTGGCGATACCGCAGAAGCGGGAGGCTAGGTTGACCGTGTCGCCGATCAGGGTGAATTCCATCCGGTTGAGCGAGCCCAGGTTGCCGACGATGGCTTCTCCGGCGGTAATGCCGATGCCTAGCCCGATCTCGATGGGCTGGGTGTAGCCGACCTTGAAGCCCCGGTTGAGCAGTTCAAACCGTTCCTGCATGCGCAGCGAGGCGCGCAGCACCTTGGCGGCCGCCTCGCCCTCGTTGCCGTAGGGCCGGCGGAAATAGGCCAGGATGGCGTCGCCGATGTATTTGTTGATCTCCCCGCCGTTCTGGCTGATGACTTCCTCCATCGCGGTGAACATTTGGTTCAAAATCTCCACGGTCTCGTCGGGCCGGATTTTCTCGGTCATTTTGGTGAATCCCCGCACGTCGGAAAACAAAACATAAACCCGGCGCAGTTCCCCGCCCAACTCCGACTTGGCCGCCATCTTGGTGGCCTGCTCGGAAACCTGGGAACCCAGGTACTTATCCATGACCTGGCTGGATTCCTGGAGTTTTTCCACCGCGGCCCGGTGGTTGGATTCGGCATTTTTTAAAAGAATTTCCTGCTGGATGCCCAAATTCCAGGGGGCGATGTTTTTGACCGCTTGATAATGAAAGGTCAGCATTTGTTTTTCGAAGAAGAAGGCCTGAAGCTCCAGGATCCAATTCACCTTTTGCCGCCAGGCCAAAAAGCCCCACCAGAAAAGTAAAATCGCGAAGGTGATAAAGCCCACCTCGACCGGGATGCTTTGATCATTGGAAAGAGCTCCCGCGCACAAAGCGGCGCCGACGCACAAGAGGACAAAAACCGACAGCCGGAAAATCGCCACCTTGATGAATTGATTGAATTTTGATTCGGGGTTGTTGGCCATCGAAAAACCTCACGGGAAAATGGGTGGAGACGGCCTTAGTGTATCGAAAAGCCTCCGGGAATGGTATCCGGACCTGAAACCGTTCGAAGTTTAAAAATCACTCAAAACTTTTTCACCACCAAGGCACCAAGACCCCAAGGAAGGCAATTATTCTTTGGGAATTCTTATTATTTCCGTCTTCGCTTTTCTTGGTGCCTTGGCGTCTTGGTGGTGAAATCTTCTCTTTTTAAAATCTAAACCCGGGTGAGTTCGGTTCCGGCTTGGCGTAGTTTTTCCAGGCCCTCCACAGTTTTGGATTCAAAGTAACAGCGCATGAGGGGTTCGGTTCCGGAAAAACGCACCACCAGCCAATCGCCGTTCTCCAGAATGAATTGGGTGCCGTCCTTCCGCACGATCTCCTTTACTTTTTGTCCCGCGATTTCCTGGGGAGGGTGGTCCTTCAATTTGGCGGTCATGGCTTCTTTCAAGCCCTCTTTGAGTTGGATGTTCAGCCGGTCGCCGAAGCAGTCGCCGTATTCCTGGTGCAGGCTCTTGAGGATTGACCCGAAGGTCCGGCCCTCCTGGGCCATCACTTCCACCATCAGCAGGTTGGCCAAGATGCCGTCCTTTTCCGGCACATGGCCGTGGATGGTCAGCCCGCCCGACTCTTCCCCGCCGATGATAATCGGCTCCTGGCCCATGATCTCGGCGATGTACTTGAAACCCACCGGCGTCTCGCGGACGGTCACCTGATGGGCCTTGGCGATGGCGTCGATCATATGGGTGGTGGGCACCGTGCGGACCACCGACCCTTTCCAGGGGCGGGTCTTGATCAAATGCTCCAGGAGGATGCAAAGCACCTCGTTGGGTGTGATGAAGGTTCCATCCGAATCGATGACGCCGAACCGGTCCGCGTCGCCGTCATTGGCCAGCCCCAGATGGGCGGGCCAGGTTTTCACCAGTTGGATCGCGTCGGGGAGCTCGCTCACGCTGGGTTCGGGATGGCCCCCGCCAAAAAAGGGATCCCGGTTCGAGTGGAGCACCTTTACGTTGACGCCGGCTTCCTGCAGCAGCTGGTCGATATAGCCGGCCCCGTTGCCGTGCATTTCGTCGAGCACCACCCGCAGGCGGGCCTTTCGGATGACGTCGAATTGGACCAATTCCCGCAGACGGCTGAAGTAAGGTTCTTTCGGGTCAATGGGGACAATCAGGCCTTTGGCGTCGGCTTGGTCATAGGGCATTTCGGGAAGGGGGCCGCCCTTTTGGGACAAACTTTCCGCCAAAGCTTCCAAGGCCAGGGTGACTTGAACGGGCGCGGGGCCGCCGTCGGACCCGTTGAACTTGAGCCCCTGATACTGGTAGGGATTGTGGCTGGCGGTGAAATTGATCGAGCCCGCGGTTTGGCGGCGGATGAGTTCGTAAGAAACCGTCGGGGTCGGCGTTCCCACCGGACACAGGTAGGTTCGGATGCCGTGGCCCGCCAGGACCTGGGCCGTCGCCTTCATGAACTCTTCGGAGAGAAACCGGTAGTCGCCGGCCACCAAGAGGCCTTTGGAAGCCTCCCCGGTGGTTTGGAGATGTTGGGCGATCGCCGTGACCGCGATCTTCACGTTCGCGAAAGTAAAGTCATCGGCCAAAATGGCCCGCCAGCCGGATGTGCCGAAGGTAATCTTTCCCACCGAAAAATCTCCTCAAATGAAATTTAAAAAAGGGTGATCGGAAACAGGACGACGGTAACTTTGAGCCGGATTATCCCTGCCACTTCTTGATCTTGTCCACATAGGTAGCGACCAGATCCTGGGCCTGCTTCTCGTTTTCCGCCTCGGCGGTGACGTGAAAGATCGCCCGGTCCGCGTCGGGGAGAATCATGATGGTCGATCCGTTCTTGCTGATCTTGATCCCGTCGATCAATTCGCGCTTTTCCTGCGCCGTATCCTCGATCAAATGCCGCATGATGGTTCCTTTTAATTCCCAGGAGCAGGGAACGGTCTGGGTCACGGCCGGATTTTGAGGAAGCAGGTGTAAAAACTCGGAAACCGGCTTTCCCTCCCGGGCGATGAATTCCATCACCTTGGCGGTGGACATCATGGCGTCCATAAAGGGGGCGAACTGGGGAAAGATAAATCCGCCGTCCGATTCCCCGACAAAAGCCACGTCTTTCTGGGTGGCCGCTTCCATGAGCGAGTAATAGTTGATCCGGGTCCGTTGAATCTTGCCTTTCTGCGCGTGGGCCAATTCATCCAGTTTATGGGAGCTGTTCACGGGCACCACGACCTTAGCCCCCGGGTGTTTTTTGAAAGCATAAAGGCTTAAAAGCGCCAAAAGTTCCGCGCCGCTGAGCAAGTGGCCCTTCTCATCGACCATAAAAATCTTCTCAGCGCCGGAGTCAAAAAGGACGCCGAAATTGGCCCTTAAAGTCGGGACGATGTCGGACAATTGCTTCAAGGACGCCTGGAATTCTTCCTGGCTTTTGGTGAGTTTGGTTTCATCCATATAGGCGTTCAGCGCGACGACTTCGCATCCCAGCTTGCCCAACAGCGAGGGAAAGATGGGCGCGGCCGCGGAAAAGGCGTAGTCGATGACCACCTTCATTTTGCGGTCGGAAATCGTCGGCACGTCCAGCGCGTCCAAGAAGCCCTGATGGTAATATTCCAAGACCCGGTGGGGGAAATTGAGCTCGCCCGTTTCTTCCATGGTGGCCCGGCGGAAGTCTTCCCGGTAAAACCAGTTCTCAATGCCCTTTTCTTTGGCGGAGGAGAGCGCCAGTCCCCGGCTGTCGAAAAATTTAATGTCGACGAATTGGGGGTCGAAAGGACTCTTGCGGGTATGAAGACCTCCCGCGTCCGCCAGCTTGGGGACGGCGTAGCGCGCCACGGAGATCGGCATGTCCTGCAGGTCGTGCACGTTGACGCCGGAAGAAAGAATTCCGGAGATCAGCGCCCGATTGATCATGCGGCTGGTTTTATGAATGTCCCGGGCCGTCAAAATGGTCGAGCCCTTCGGCAGGGAAGCGCCATAAGCGGCGCCCAGCTTGCTCGCGAATTCGGGCGTGATGTCGATGCCCGACATGCCGGTGACCCCATGCTGCCCGAAAATGGACCGGGCCCATTTATCGCCCCACACCAATGAAGTGGAAAGATGGGCTCCGTCCTCCACCGCTTTGTTGGGCCAAACTTTTACGCCGGCTTTTAACACCGATTCCTTGCCGATGGTGCAATTGTCCGAAACAATGACGCCCTCGAAAATGGCGGCCTTTTCCTGGACGTCCGTTCCGGAGGCGATCACGCATTCGAGCGCCTGAACTCCGGACCCAATCGCCACATTCCGCCAAAGAATGACGTTGGTGAGAACCGCGTCGTCATCCACATGACAATCGTCGCCCAAAACCGAATTGGTGATTTTGACATTTTTTCCAATGTGGCAATTGCGTCCCAAAACAACCGCCCCCGCCAATTGCGCGGAGGAGTCGATGGTTGTTCCCTCGCCGGCCCAGATTTCTTTGCCGATCTTGTTTAACCGGGAGCCTGGGATTTTCACTTCCACCTGGCCCGCGAACACATCCTGATGCGATAAACGGTATTGATCCAGATTGCCTATGTCTTTCCAATAACCTTGGGCGATATAGCCGAAGAGCGGCAAATTTTCCCTGAGCATTTTGGGGAATAAGTCTTTGGAGAAATCGAACTCGGTTTTTTCGGGGATCAGATCGAGCACTTCCGGTTCCAAAATATAAATACCCGTATTGACCGTATCGGAAAAAACCTCGCCCCAAGTGGGTTTCTCCAGGAACCGCTGAATCTTTCCGTCTTTTTCAGTGATGACCACGCCAAAGGCCAGCGGATTTTCCACCCGGGTCAGAATCATGGTGGCCTTGGCTTTATTGTCCTGATGAAACTTAATGGCGGCGGTCAAATCAAAGTCGGTCAGAACGTCGCCGGAGATCACCATGAACCGTTCTTTCCCAATAAGCGACTGACAATTTTTAACCGATCCGGCCGTGCCCAAATCACTTTCGGCGGCCTTGTAGCGCATTTGAACGTCAAACTGGGTTCCATCCTGGAAATATTCGGTAATGACCTCGGGCTGGTAAAAGACCACGCCGGTAATGTCAGTAATTCTATGCTTCTTCAAGAGATCGACAATGATTTCCATGATGGGACGGTTCACCATCGGAATCATGGGTTTGGGAAGATTAATGGTGAGCGGACGCATGCGAGTTCCAAAACCACCTGCCATGATGACCGCTTTCATAATGTCCGCCTTTGGGGAGTGTGGATGCCGGAATGCATTTTACTGAATTCCACAGAAAAATAGAACTTTTCTATTCGAGAACCTTCGGGCAAAATAACGATTCTTCACCCGCCGATAAAAATCATGGCCCCTTGCCTTTATCCGACAAAAACCATTGATATACAGGTGATCGTTCCCCAATCAAGGAGACAGACTTCATGGGCTTTTCCGAACAGGATATCTTAGACGCGCTTCGAAAAATTCAGGATCCGGATCTGCATCAGGATATTGTTTCACTGGGTTTCATCAAGAATATGGTGATTCAATCGGGAAAAGTCAGCTTTGACATCGAGATGACCACTCCCGCCTGTCCCATCAAGGATCTCTTCAAGGCCCAAGCCCAAACCGCGGTCAAAAAAATCGAGGGAGTCACCGAGGTCGAAGTCAAAATGACCTCGAACGTGAAGCCCGCTCCTGTCGGCATCAAGAATTTAAATATGCCCACGGTCAAGAACTTGATCGCGGTGGCTTCCGGCAAAGGCGGAGTGGGAAAAAGCACTGTCGCGGCTAACTTGGCTTTGGCCTTGGCCAAAGCGGGCGCCGCCGTGGGGCTGATGGACGCGGACGTCTATGGTCCCTCCATTCCACGGATGTTGGGCGTGTTGAATCGTCAGCCGGACCAGGACCCGGTCTCTAAAAAAATGATTCCCTTTGAGAAACACGGCATCAAATTTATGTCCGTGGGAATGCTCCAGGAAAGCGACACCGCCTTGATCTGGCGGGGACCCATGGCCAGTAAACTGGTCCAGCAATTTTTGGGTGGCGTGGAATGGGGGGCCTTGGATTATTTATTGATCGACCTTCCCCCGGGCACCGGCGATATCCAGCTGACCTTGACCCAATCGGTTCCCTTGGCGGGCGCCATCATCGTGACCACTCCCCAGGACGTGGCCCGGGCCATCACGCAAAAAGGGCTCCGCATGTTTCAGCAGGTCCATGTCCCCATTATCGGCATCGTGGAAAATATGAGCGGCTTCGTCTGCGGCCATTGCGGCGAAGTCACCCCGATCTTTAAAAAAGGCGGCGGCCGAAAGATGGCCGAGGAACTATTGGTTCCTTTTTTGGGCGAGGTTCCTTTGGAACCCCTGATCGCCGAGGATGGCGACGCGGGAGTTCCCTCGGTCATCGCCCATCCGGACGCCCTTTCGGGAAAGGCTTACGACCAAATCGCCATGCAGATGGCGTCTCAGCTTTCTATCATCAACAACGCCACGAACCAAGTGAAATCGCGCCCCAAAGAGGTCAATACGCAGGACCCCCAAGTCACCATCATCACCTGGGACGATGACAAGGTCATGCGCTATCCCAATCGTTACCTGCGCAGCATGTGCCCCTGCGCCCAATGCGTGAATGAACTCACTGGCGAGCGGATGATCTCGCTGGAATCCATTGACCCCGCGGTCCGCATCCTCAATGTCGATCCGGTGGGCCGCTACGCCCTCCATTTGCAATGGTCCGACGGCCACGGAACCGGACTTTACTCCTTCAACACTCTGCAAAAACTAGGCGAATAAGCCGGCAAATATCCCAACTGCATTCTTTTGACCTGGACATTGAGAATCATTTTCAATACCATCATCAGACCTTTTCCGGAGGTTTGAATGAATTTATCCCTGCTTCTCTTGCTGGCCTTTATCGCCGGCGGCACCATCTTGATCGGTCTTCCTGTCGGCCGCCTCCGTGGATTTAACCCCACCCTTCGGGCGGCTCTCAGCATGTTCGCCGCGGGGATATTGGTATTTTTACTGGTGGAGATTTTAGGCGGGGCTTGCGGCAATTCCGCTTCGGCCATTCGGGACGCGGTTTCCGGAACGGGCAGTGTGATCCAAGCGGCCTTTCTGGTTCTTTTGCTGTTAAGCGGATTTTTAATGGGCTTTGTCGGTTTGGTGGGAATCGAGCAAAAAATTATCCGTACCGGTTCGCCCCTGGACCCGGAGCGCTTGTCCTTCATGATCGCGGTCGGAATCGGCCTGCATAACTTGAGCGAGGGGCTGGCGATCGGACAGGCTTTCGCCCAAGGCATGAGCGGGCTGACCATCAGCCTGATCATCGGATTCGGTCTGCATAACGCCACCGAGGGATTCGGCATCATGGCTCCCATGGTCCGCAACGGCCAACGAGTTTCATGGAAAAATATTTTCCTGCTGGCGGCCATCGGCGGGGGCCCTACCTTTCTGGGCACCTTGTTGGGCAGTCTTTGGACTTCCATTCCGCTGTCGGTCTTCGTTTTGGCGATGGCGGGCGGCGCCTTGCTTTACGTTTTAAAAGAACTCTTGCATGGAGCGCGCAAAGAAGTCGCCCAGATCGCGGTGATGGCCACTCTGGCTTTGGGTTTTACAATTGGTTGGGGCACCGAGGTGGTGGCCGACATCGCCCAATCACCTAGCGGTGCCGCCGTGGAAGCCGACGGGGACAAGATCACTCCTTCCGCCTCGGTATCGGGCCCTTCGATTACACCCGCGGAGTCCGCCGCCCAAGATCAGGTTTCCAATGACGTTTTGCATGAAAAGGCCATGGAACCTAAAACCCTTCCGGATGGAACCAAGGAATACGACCTAACCGCCTCCGTCTTTCCTTGGGAAGTTTATCCCGGAGTCCGGGTGAACGCCTGGGGTTACAACCAGCAGGTCCCCGGTCCCCTGCTCCGCCTCAAAGTCGGTGAAAAAGTAAGATTTGTCGTGAAGAATGAATTGCCGCAAGCCACCACCGTGCATTGGCACGGGTTGGCCGTTCCGAATTCGGAGGACGGCGTGCCCGGGGCAACTCAAGACTGCATTCCGCCGCAAGGACAGTTTGTTTACAGCTTCACCGTCACCCCCCAGATGGTGGGAACCCATCTTTACCACACCCATGTGAACGACGATTTCCAGATGGACCGGGGGTTGCATGGAGCCTTGATCATCGATCCCGCCCAACCCGCCGCTCACTACGATGTGGACGCCCTTTACGAAATGTCCTCTTTCAAGATTGGCGGCTCGGATAATGAGAATGTCTTCACGATGGACGGAAAGGCCTATCCCGAATCCCCGGTGTTAGCCATTCCCCTGGGCGCCAAAGTATTGGTGCGCTTGATCAACGCCAGCGCGGAAGAAACTCATGTGATGCACTTGCACGGCTACACCTTTCACATCATGGCCTTGGACGGAAATCCCCTGGCCCATCCCACGGCGGCCAACACGGTTCTTTTGGGCCCGTCCCAAACCGCCGATATTGCTTTTACGGCGGAAAATCCCGGCGCCTGGATGTTCCATTGTCATATTCTGGATCACATGATCAATCCCGGCCCTGCCGGTGACGGTTCCGAAACGGAAATTGTCCCTATGGGCGGACTCATGACCTATTTCCAGGTCGCGCCCAAGTCCAAACTTCCGTCCGGTTATCTTTCAGCGGCCGCTTTGGACGGCGGGCATCTTTGCCGTTAACCCCTCGCGGTTCCTTTCCCGTCCTCTAACCCCAAGGTTATTCTTTTTCCCTCTTTTTACCTTTGGTCATCCTCCGCCCGGCGCTTTCAGGCCTATAGTTGACTTAAGTCTTTATGTTTAGTGAAGCGGCGGAAAGAGGGGTTCCATGAACACCACCTTGAAAGTTTCACTCATCCGGAAAGCCATCAGCGATTACAACTATCAATACAACGCGGTTTCGGATCTTCGCGAACTGATGTGGAAATGTTCCAAGTGCGGGGAGTTGATTCATCGCAAAAACGGGATCCCCGATCAATGCCCTTCCTGCGGAGCGCCCCGGCGGGATTTTTCTTTACTCGAGGAAGATTGAAAACTAGTTCGTTTTCAGTTTTTCAAGAAATGCTTCAGCGGGAATAAAACCAACCGTTCTTAAGTCTTTTTTCTCTTGCCCATCCGAGCCGATAAAAATCAGGGTGGGCACCCCCATGATGCCGTATCTTTTCTTCAGCTCATCCACCGGGCCCGAACTGTACTGGGTCAGATCGGCCTTTAACAAAACCCAATTTTGAAGGGCTTGGTGGACCTTGGGGTCGGAAAAGGTCTTGATCTCCAGTTCCTTGCAGGGGAGGCACCAGGCCGCTGAAAAATCGATGAAAACCGGCTTTTGATTTTCTTGAGCCTGGGTCAAAAGGGGCTGGCTGTAATCTTGAAAGGGCAGTTCCACCGGCTGGGGCCAAAGGATAAAGACCGTTATCCCTAAAGCGAATACCGTCGTTCCAAAAATCCTTTGGAAATTTTTAAATCCCCCGGTCACCCCATGTCCTGAGAAAACCCATCCCAAAAGAATTCCCGCGACCCCCAAATAAACAGGAACCAGAACATGGCTCCATTCTTTGGGCAACAGCGGATTCAAAAAATAAAGCGGCATTCCTAAAAGTACCAGGCCGAAAATTTTCTTCACCCAAACCATCCACATGCCCGACTTCGGCAGCCGCTGGAGTTCGGTGGAGAAAAATCCCAGCCAAAGGTAAGGAAACCCCAGCCCTAAAGACAGGGTAAAAAAAAGAATAAAACCTAAAAAGGGATTGGCCTTGGCGGCGACAAAAGTTAAAAGACCGATGGAAAAGGGATCGACACAGGGGGCTGCCACGATTCCAAAAACCAGTCCCATGCCGAAAGCCCCCATCCATCCCTCGGCGGTGCCACCCGCCACCTTGTTCAATAACCAGCCCGGCGCCTGAATCTCATAAAAGCCGAACATGGAAAGGGATAGCACTACGAGCACGATGGAGATACCGCCGAGAATCCAGGGAGATTGAAGGGTCGAACCCAAAATCCTTCCGGTCAGCGCCGCGGTCACGCCCAGACTGGAATAGGTCACTGAGATCCCCAGCACATAAGCGAAGGCCCGAAGCAGGATCACGCCGGGCTTTTCGGTCTTTTGACTTCCAAAATAGGAAACCGTCAGAGGGATCATGGGATAAACGCAAGGTGTCAGGTTCAAAGCCAATCCGCCCAATAAAATTAGAACAAAGGTGATCACGATTCCCTTTTCCCGGAAAAATTTGGCGATGATATTTTCCGAAGCGGCTTCCTGGCTTTGGGACGCCAGGTCATTGTTAAAAATCTCCGAATAAACGGGAGCCACCGGTACATTGAGTCCTGCCGTCCTTAAATTTAGCGGGAGGGGAACCATCGCGGGGGCAAGGCAGACCTGGTTATTGCAGGCCTGAATACGGAGTTGAAGTGGGAGTAAAACATGACCCGGAGCGGTGTTTTCTTTCAACCGAACGTCCGCGAAAACCGTGACCGCTCCCTCATAAACAGGAAAAGCTTGGGGTAATCCGCCCAAAGCTTCCTTTTCACCCGCCGGATAGCGGATGGATTCCAAACTGGCGGGCGCGCCGGTGGCTAAGGATAATTCGATGGGGATAAACCCGTCCGGAAGCCCGTCATGGGCGTTCACGTGCCAGCCGGACTTAATGCGGGCCTCAATGGCGATGGTGAACAGGCTACCCGGGTGGACGGGCTCCAGCGAGGGATAAGCCTTTAGTTGAACGACCGAACCGCTGTTCATCAAGGGGTTCGCCGACAGGGGACATTGGATCAACCCGGAAATCAACAGGACGAGAAGCGCGAAGAGTGGAGGTTTCATATGCCAAGAATACCGAAAACCCATCGGCAAGGTTACCCTTATTTCCAAAATAAAAAGGCCGGAAAACTTTCCCAGCCTTTGGAATTTTAAATGATTTTTTTAAACCGCCCGGGCGGTGGATTCCCGGACGATGAGTTCAGATTGAAGGGTGGTGGCTTTTTGGACAATGGTTTCTTCCGCCATAATCTGCGACATTTTTTCAGCCGCTAGTTTCCCCATTTGATAGGCGGAGAAGGAGACGGTCGTGAGCGCCGGCTGGTGGTAAGCGGCTTCTTCCATATCGTCAAATCCGATGACGGAAACATGTTCGGGAACGTTCATGCCTTTGGCTTTCAAGGCCCGAACCGCGCCGATGGCCATGAGGTCGTTCGCGCAAAGGATGGCGCTGGGCCGGCGCACGCCGGAAATAATTTTGAGGCAGGCCTTGTAGCCGCCTTCTTCCTCAAAATCCCCGTCGGCCACCCAATCACTTTGAAAATCCAGCCGGTGTTCCGCCAAAGTGTCTTGAAAAGACTGAAAACGCTCAATGGCGTTGGTGGCGGTCATCCGTCCGTTGATCATCCCGATGCGCTCATGACCCAGGCTGGCCAAATGCTTAATGGCCATCTTGATCCCGCCCCGGTTATCCAAACCCACATAGGGCAGGTCCTCTTGCCCGCTGACCTTTCCATTGATCAAAACAAAGGGCACATTGGCCTCAATTAAATCCCGGATCGAAGCGTCCGTGGACCAGGCGTTTAAAACGAACATACCGTCCACGCTGCCGTCGCCCAAAAGAGTTCGGTAAGACACTTGAGCCCGGGCCGTCTCGTTCAAGGGGTGGAACAACAGGCGGTAATGCTTCTCCGCCGCCACTCCCTCCAAACCTTCCATGATCTTGGTAAAAAAGGGACTGCGGAAAATAGTCGTATGGTGCGGGGCAATCACGCCCCAAATGCTGGAGTGTTTTTGGCGCAGCCGCCGGGCATGGGCCTGGGGCTTATAGTGTAAATCCTTGATCGCCGTGATCACCTTCCGGCGGCAATCCTCGCTCACCCACTTTTTATTGTTTAAAACCCTGGAAACGGTTCCAATCGTTACACCGGCTTGTTTGGCGACGTCTTTAATGGTGGCCATCATTAAACTCCTCGGCCCCCAAAGGGGCTTTTAGGGAATGGTTAAAATCTGACGTTATTCTAGTCAATACAAAATGAGAATTACCACTGTTTACCGGGCAATTCAAAAAGATTTAGTTAGAAAATTCTTCAGACATGTCAAAAATTTGAGCGTTAGAGCGTGAATGAATCCGAACCCCGCCCTATTGGGAAATGATTCCGGTCAACTATGAGGCAAAAAACTTTCCGTAAGTTCTTTTTGATCCATCTGAATCGAATAAAAACCCCGGGCGTCCGGCGCAATTGCCTTTCCATCTTGGGATAGCTCCACCCTGGACGCCGGATTTGCGGCCTCCAATTTCACTTTCAAAATCACGTCGGCCGGAAAGGGTTTCGGCAAGTCCCAGGCCCATTTTCGTTCGGTGGAGGTTTCGCTGGGCTGGACCTTCTCGAAAATTTTCTGGGCTTTCCAATAGGCGCCCACGCCCGAAAAGGTCTCCACCCAAATATCCTTGGATTGAATATAGTCCAAAAGCTGTTCGAATATTTTTTTGGTGATCGGCTGATAGCCCCAAGGAGTTCCTTCCAGCCCGTGAATCATAAAAACCATCCAGGCACCGTATTTCAAGTCTTGGTCAACCCAGTTTTGATAGACGGAAAATGAGAAGATGGTCATCGTCGCTTGGGAGGGGATATTGAACCAATCGGGCTCGGTAGTCGGTTCCATGTAGTAATTCCCATAGCCTCCCCGGGCGATAAAAGAAGTTTGCTCTACCCACTTACGGAGGCCGGGAGAAATTTCGGAGTAGGGATAAGCGAAACTATAGATGGGCACCCCGAAGGTTTTTTGCAAAACCGCTTGGGCCCCTTCCACCTGAGATTCTTCCTGGTTCGGCGTCAATTGACTGGCGTGGTAATGGTCGAGGGTATGATTCCCCAATTCATGGCCCTGTTGGAGAGCCTTGCGCCACTCGTCCTTCCGATCCGTGCGGTTGACGATTAAGAAAAAGGTGCCATGCATTCCCCTTTGATTGAGTTCGGGGATGGCCAAATTTAAATGGGAAGGGTCGCTGTCATCGAAGGTCAGGGAAACAGCGGACTTATGCCCGTTCCAGGGAACCGCCGTGACCGGCGGCAAAATCTCCTGCTCATAAGCAGGGGCCGCCAAAAACGCTAAAACGATGAAAAACACTAAAACCTGTTTCAAAATTTTAAAAGCAGAGGCGTTTTTCACCACCAAGACGCCAAGACGCCAAGGAAAGCAAAACCAATGATTTTGATTTGAAGATAAAAATATTTTCTTGGTGTCTTGGTGTCTTGGTGGTGAAAGCGATTTTGAGATGCTTCCTGAATTTTTCATTTTCTCACTTTCAAATTGGCCCGAAAAATAACTGAGCGATTATACTACTCTCCACTCTTGGTTCAAGGAAACCCCATGACTTCTTTTTTTGAAAAGGCTGAAAAGTACCGCGCCCATTCCCAATTTCACGAAGCGGAAAAAATTTACCGGCAAATTCTAAAAGTTAAAAAAATCGACGCCGCCCAAAAGGCCGAAGCCCTCTTGGGCCTGGGCGATGTGGAACGCATCCAGGGAAAATTTAAAGAAGCCCTTGTTCATTACCAGGCCGCCCACCCTCTTTTGAAAAACCTCAATCCCTTTTATTCCAGGGATGCCCAGGTGGGATGGGCCCTGGCCGCCCGGGCGGTAGGCCGCCCCCAGGAAGCCTTGCGAAAACTGACTCAAGCCTTGGGGTTCTACCAAAAGACCGGAGACTTTCAAGGACAAGCCTTTGCCCATTGGGCCCTGGGAGGAACCCGGAGGATCGCCGGAAAGATGAAAGAGGGTTTAAAAGAACTTCAAATCGCTTTGCGGATGTATCAAAAACTCAAAGACCCCGAAGGGACCGCCTATACCTGCTGCGCCCTGGGCGGTATTTACCGCATGTTAGGTCAATATGATCTTTCAGGAAAATATTACCGGGAGGCCAACCACCGCATGCGCCGCCGGGGAGACACTTTCGGCATCGCCTATTCCTATTGCGGCCTGGGCAATGTGGAACGTATGGCCGGGCGTTTTAAGCAGGCCCTGCCCTTTTACCGCAAAGCCGAAAAACTTTACGCCACCATCGGCGACCGGGTCAGCTACGCCTACACCCTCTGGTCCATCGGCACGGCTTATAAGATGCTGGGCCTTCATTATCCCCAAGCCCACTGGGCCTTTTATAAAGCGGATCATTTATTCAAGAAAACCGGGGATACCCGTGGCCGGATTTACGCGCTGTTAGGGTTCGCTGAAACCGAATGGTTGCAGGGCCATACCGTCAAAGGCAACGCCTACTGGAAACAAGCCAAGAGCATCGCTGATAAAAGCGACTTCGCCTGGGAAAGCCTGCATGTGGATTCTCTAAAGGGCGGAAAGGTTCAGCCATTGGGGGCTAAATACAAGCAAGCGGGTTCGAGATTTCACCCGGTTATTCTTCCGGTCAATTGGCCTTAAAGAGCTTAGTCCAACTAGTTGGAATCTATAACCATTTAGTTATTTCTTTTTTTCTGATAAAAGAAATTACTCGCTTTAGAAGCCCCAAGCCGTGTTACACACCCAAAAACTGCAGTACCAAATGTAAAAATACCCATCATGAATGAAATAAGAATAAAAACCGCATCCCCCGGGTTATCGCCGGTTGGCTTAAGTACAAAAAAACTAAATACAACGCCGGATAAAAGAGATCCCGAAAATACACTTATCGGCCAAATCCAAAAATATTTGGGATAGTTAAAACTCAAAAGGAAAACTGCCAAACACAAGACCAAAGAACCCCAACAACTAAATTCCATACTATATTTAAAATTCGCCATTGATACTGGCATCCAAACAAACGTTAAAAGAATTAAAATAAAAATCGACACTATTAAAGTTTTATTTATTTTTTCTGGGGGATTTAATTTTTCAGAAGGTAGATTCATTTTGCCATTTTAACACAGTTAAATTAGATAGATTGATTACACCAATCCATTAAACTTCAAAACGCCTTTCAAAAACTCCCGAACCGCCTTATAGCTTTCTTCCGTGATCTGGTGGCCCATCTTGAATTCCTTCAGCACCGGATGGTAGCCCGTTTCTTCCAGGGCCTTCACGGCCTTGCGGGAGCCTTCCACCGGCACCACCTCATCCTCGGTGCCGTGGGTCAGCAAAATCGGCGTGTCAAAGGCCGCCTCCGCGCGGGTCAAGGTCTCCCAGGCGTCCGGCATGTAGCCGCTCATTGAAACAATGGCGGCCACCTGGCCGGGATAATTCAGCCCCGCTTCCAGCGACATGACCCCGCCCTGGGAAAAGCCCATCACGACCACCGGACTCGGCTTTTTTTCCTGGCCGGGAGCGGGCCGCAAGTTGGGGTCGTTTCGGAATCGGTCGAGTACCTTAAAAAGATATTCCCGGCTCTTCACGATTTCATGCCGGTCATGGATTTGAAAATCGTACCAGGCGTAAGCCCCGGGCCCGTAGCCGGGCAGGTGCAGGGGCGCATCCGGCAGGACAAAACGGCAGCCATCCAAATGAAAAGCCTGGCACAAGGCGGCCAAATCCTCCCCATTGGTTCCCAAGCCGTGCAATACCACCAATACCGGCGCTTCGGAGGGAATGACCGGCGGGTCCAGCACCAGACAGCGGTGCTTCTCGATTTGAACTTCGGAAGAAATCATTTCAGATCCTCCTAACGTTTTTTGACTAAAAAATAAGAAAATTTGAACCACTTAGTACACAAAGTTCACCAAGAAAGGCAAGAGCAGACTGATTTTTCAAAAATTTTTCGAGAACTAATTTTGGTTGTTCTTCGTGTACTTGGTGACCTTTGTGGTGAAATGGGTTTTTGTGGGGGTTTTAAACCTTCGACCACAAAAAAAGGGAGCCGGTCATCCGGCTCCCCGCTGTTTCACTCGCTTGTCCATCCGGCGGCAGGCTCAATGCTGGTATCCGTCAAACCTCGGCATCATCACGAACTTGCGCCAATCACCCCCATGGGCGTGCACGGCGTACATTTCTTTCGCGTTGAATTTTTCCTTGGGAAAGATATAAACCACCGCCTTCACTTTTTCGCCCGTGGCCTGAACCGTCACTTCCCTTTCCACCCGCAGCATCCGGCTGGCTTCCAGAGCGTCGGCCCGATAGCCCTCCTGCATATCCATCATTTTCAAAACCTCTTCCAGGTTTTGAAAGCTCATCACTTCGCCGTAAACTTTGCTCGCGGGCGCGGGGGTAGCCGCCGGAGCGGCGGGAGCTGGCGCAGATGCCGCCGGGGCCGGCGCGGGAGCGGCAACCGCAACGGGAGCGTCTTCCTCCACCAGAATCGGCAAACCCGTCGGTAACTGGTAAAGCTTGCCCGGCATCTCGGCCCGGGCCCAGGTTTTGACATAGGGCGAGATGGTCTTGTGTTTGACGGCGTCCTTCAAAAAAACGTCATACACGAACACATAGGGTGTGGTCACGGTCGTTTCGGTCATGCGTTCCTCCAGAGATTTTTTCATTAGATATTCTTCCAAGAACGTGTTTCAAAACCCCAAACATAAGACAATTTTCACCACCAAGGCACCAAGACTCCAAGAAAATCTTTTTCAGTTTTTAATCAACATCTTCGTTTTCGCATCCCTTGGTGCCTTAGTGTCTTGGTGGTGAAGAGTTTTTGAAATGACTTCTAAAGAATTATCTGCGTTTATCTGTGGTTAAAATAACTTTTTCTTCGAATTGACGGGTTTATGGTACTCACAGGGCGGGACAAAATCCATCAGTTTTGAATCAGCGGGTCTAGACGGCTCTCTTCACTTTTCGGGGGGGTTCTTTCATGGAAATGGCCTGAGCTCCCCTTTCGCCGGTGCGGATGCGAACGGCATCCTTGATCTCGGAAATAAATATCTTGCCGTCCCCCATTTCGCCGGTGTGGGCGCCTTGAATGATGGCTTCTACCACCGGATTCATGTGTTTCTTTTCCACCACGATTTCCAATTTAACCTTGGGCAGAAAGCTGACCCTCAAGGAATCGGGCCATCCCGAATGCAGGCCCTTTTGGCGGCCGTGGCCGGCCATTTCGGTGACCATGACGCCCGGATAGCCGATTTTTTCGATTTTTTCCAAAACCGATTCCAGCTTGTCCGGCCTCACTACCGCTTCAATTTTAAACATGACGAACACTCCCATTTTAAAAACTTGGAGGCCGGCCTTGGCCGGGCCGGCCCCTCAAGTCCCTGCAGGCGGAGAAGAGAGAGAGGATGGTTACGAAACGACCTTTTCACCCTCTTCACCGCTGCTGATCTTGTAAGCCTCTTCAATGCCGGAAACGAATATTTTCCCGTCTCCCACCTGCCCCGTCGATCCGCTTTTCAGGATGGCCTTTAATAACTTCGGCGCGTCCTTGCTGGTCGTCACGATTTCCAGCTTCAACTTCGGCAGTAACTCCACTTTGTATTTGCGTCCCCGCCACTGCTGGGTGATTCCCTTTTGCTTGCCGTGGCCTTCCACCTCGGTCACCGTAATACCGCCGTACCCGGCTTCCTCGAGGGCTGCTTTTACTTCCTCGAACTTCTCAGGCCGAATAATCGCTTCGATTTTTTTCATATTCCCTTTTGAACCTCACAACGATATTTTTTATTTCTAAAAAGCCCTTCAGGGCAAGTGAAGGGGCCCCCCGCTTCGACCACCCTTTTGAAGGCTTAGAGCCGATAGGATCTTTTCGATTCTTGAATCCGAACCGCCGCCGGGATTCCCGCGCTTCGGTCAAGATTCAACCGAACCATCCAACGCCGCAATGAATAAACCAGAAGCATGACCATGACAGCCTCCCCATGACCAACCGGTCTGTCTTTCAAGCTTATTAAAAGCAAGACTTGTGCCATCCCATCGCCCATCACGGTTTGTTTATTTCATTGTTTTTGTGGATAAATTAAAGTTGAGAAAAACTAAGGCTGGGCCCGTTCTACAATTTTGAATTTCAATCATTTTGAGAAGGGTGCATTGAAAATAATGCGGGATTTTGGACATAAAAAAACCCCGGCGGGAAACCCGCCGGGGTTTGAACTACGACAGCTTCAGCACATCTTAGAACACGAACGCGGTCGACACGGTGGCCACATCCTCGTTCGGCTTGCCCTCAGGAAACGGGTGAGCAGCGGCCGTTCCGGTGGTGACATCATCACCTTCAAAGACATACTCGTCTTCCAAAGAAACCGTCCAGGCCGGAGTAAAGGCCTTGGTCAAGGTCAAAGTGCCTTCACCCGCGGTCACTTCGTCCTCTCCAAAACCATTGCCGTTTCCGAAGATATTCAGAACGTTCAAAGGATCGGACACATATTCCAAACGGGCGGCCAAGAAAGTGTCGCTGCTGGCCTGCCACTTGCCGTACAAATCCACGCCCCAGAAAGTAGCGGAGCTGAGGGTTTGCGGGCTGGTGGCGTTAGGTGCCACGTAAGAGAAGGTGGTTCCAGCGTCAAGTCCGCCGTATTCGGCGTCCAAGGCCAAGGAAAGGTCCGAAGCGGCGGCATAAGACACAATCAACTCGCCTACCGCGAAATCATATGCGTTTACGTTCGGCAATCCCGTAACCGTCGAAGGACCGTCGATTCCGTTCAACACGAACTTCCAAGTGCTGTTCGGGGTCCAAGCCACTTCCGCTCCAAAAGTTTGGGCGGTGAAAGCCGCGGTGTTCAAGGTGTTGTTCCAGCCGTTGGTGGCATAGCCGGTGATCGACAGGGTCGGATCAACCGCCAAGCTCACGTTCACGCCCTGATCCCAAACCGGAATCGTGTAGGTGAACAAGATCGAGTGGCTGTAGTTCCAGTTGCTGGGGGCTTCCACCACTTCATTGCCCATCCAAGTCACGAAACGGCCACCGGTTAAGGTAAAGGCTCCGGTCGTGTATTGGGCATAAGCCTGCAACACACCTATACCAGCCGTCGCGGCAACTCCTGCATCAGGACCAAGACCAACGCCCGGCAAACCCATGGTATTGTAGTCTTGATAAGCCAATTCCACCACACCCGTGGCAGAGCCTTGGGTGGCGGTGGCCTTCAACTCGGCCAACCCGATTTGGTATTGGTTGCTCCCCGCGTTGTAGTTCAAGCCAGTGTTTTGCGTAACACCAGGATATGGCTTTTCACCACTATCGGCGAAATTGTACGAATAGTACGCATCGACCAAACCATCGACCTTCACTACCGGTGCGGCAACCGTCGGGGCAGCCGTCGCCGCCGGGGTCGCAGCCGCCGTTTGCGCCATGACGGGAGCCGAAACACCCATCAGGAGCAACGAGGCCACTAAGGCCAAAGCTTTCAAAGTTTTGCTCATCTCTTCCTCCAGATATATTTTTTCTGCTGACCTGCTTCTCTCACCTTTTCTGCGGACTGCCCACCTTCTTGAACGTCTTCTCAGGGTCAAGAAGGGCTCTGCTTGACAATGGGTTATAGCAGAGCAAGCCCTGTGCCAAAAGGGTAATTGTTACAGGCGGGTTAAAATAAAACACAAATAGAACAATTTTTACAAGGCTGACAGGTACTTTTTGTTGGGAAATCGAAGGCGTATCCGCGTTTTTTGTTGATTTCTACAATTCTGTTTTTCCCTCGATTTTAACGGGATTTTTACGCGCCCTGGCCCCTGGAAGCGGGCTCAACCCAAGGGAAATTTAAGGTAGGCCCAATTTCCCTCCCGCCTCTAATTTTCATCCAGCGTGCCGAAGCGGACTTTTTGAAGCGATCCATCCCGCCCCACCCAAAACTCCAGCTTGTCGCTGAAGGCCAAACCCTCGTCATGGTTATAGCGGAGGATTTTAAAGTCTCCCTTTTCATCGTCGCCGGAATACTTGAAATAAAGATTCCCGACGTTGTCCCGGATGTCGCCCAGGTTGGAGGCAAAGGAAAGGCTGTCGGGCGTCAGGATTTTAAAATCACCCGCCGCCTGGGGCGCGGTGATTTCAAAAACGCCCCGGTCCCGGGACTCGTATTTCAGAAGATCGGCGTTCGCGATCCGATAGCGCCAGCGGGGCGTGCCGTTGGGCATCCTTTCATCCAAGCTCCGGGTCATCTTCAATTTTTGCTCCGACGCCGCGACGGGCAGCTCATAAAGGCTGTAACGGACGCCGTTCACCCAAAGCTCGGCGTTCACCAAATCCAGCACCCATAAATCCGCTTCCGCGGCATGGGCCTTGGCCAGGGCCATCGCCTGGTTGGAAAAATCCTGCCGGAACCGCAGAATCGCGTCCTTTGAGGACGTCGGGGTAGCCGTGGGTTCGGCGCCCGGCGCCGGGGCGGCCTGCTTTGCCAGCTGAATCTCTAATTGGAGCTTTTCGTTTTCCAGCTTCAGTCGCTCGATATCCAGCTGTTCTTTTTGAATATCCAGGGAGCCGTCCCCGGCGGCGGGCGTGGCGGTTTGGGCCCGGCCGGTCGGCGGCAGCGTTAGGATTAATAACAATGGCATCAAAACTAAATAGAATTTGGTTTTCATTTCTTATCCTTCAGGTTTGACTCAAAAAAAAAGCCCCACCCCGCCAAGCGGGATGGGGCCGGTTCATCGACTAATTAAAACTTATACTTCAAATCGGCTTCGTCGACTTCCACAATTTCGCCGCCGAAGAAAATACCACGGCCCGGCTCGACATTGTTGATCGAATTTTCCAACGATTCCGCCGATACGGTGGTATCCAAAGTGAAGTTCTGCCAGTTGATGGCAAACCCCGTGCTGAACTCAACATTGTCGTCAGCGTTGTTGGAATAAATGGGCTGACCGAAGTAAGAGCGGTATTTGTCATAAAGACGGGAAACGATGTCTTTGGTCAACCCAGCGCGTAAGGTCAACCAATCGTTCACCGGCGCCTCAATGGAAGCGTTCCACAAAAGGTTCCACTCTTCATAGGCGAAACCCTCGTCCACCGACGGGCTCCAGGCATTGAGGTAATCAATCAACAATCCGGTCGACAACAAGCCCTTGCCGCTGTCGATCTTGTGATTGAGGGCCGTCCCCAATTGCACCGCGTAATCCCCGTAAACATTGCCGGGTTCATCCTCGTTGTAGTTAGAACCGTCGAATTGCAAATCCAAATAAGTGCGCCAGTCGTTGTCCGCGTTGATAGCGCTGGTGGTGAGGGCTCCCAAGGTGGTGGTGGAAGCGTAGTTGTGATCGTGTGAACCATAGTTGGAGCTTTCACCGGTATATCCCAAGTGAACGTTCAGGTCGCCAAAGGGACCGACATCACCTAGGCCGATACCGCCCGACAAGCCATAAACTTGGGTTTCAGTTCCCCCATCACCATAGGTGAAATGAAGACCGACATTGTCCTTGGCCCAAAACACATCGGCGTCATTGACGTATTCGGAATCATTCATATACCAGGGCGCGTTACCGACGCGGCCTTGGCTGTAGCGGAACAAGGGACGAACCGGTCCCGAATCCAGCAAACCATAATTAATTGAATCATCATCGACCGGGCGGTTCACATAAAAGCCCAAGGTGCCGATGCTAGGGTCGACTTCCAACAAGGCGCCGCCCCATTCGTTGTCGCCCTCGCCTTCATCATCATTGTATGGGAACAAACGGAAATCCACGGTGTTTTTGTAATCCACCGCCATGTTCGGATAATACCAAATCAAATCCATATCTCCGACCTGCCGGGCATCGGCCGCCATTGAATCCAGGCGAGCGTCCGCGAAAGCGCCAACCGAAACGCCGATAGTCATGAGACCGGCCAACAACATCAATAGACC
>Ga0206852_1058_pt2 | contig 27969 bp, 26 predicted proteins | sample Alteio_BWOrgCont_14_FD_152849 | JGI IMG/M metagenome (GOLD analysis project Ga0206852, IMG submission 152849) | Enriched cells from forest soil in Barre Woods Harvard Forest LTER site, Petersham, Massachusetts, United States -... | ecosystem: Environmental > Terrestrial > Soil > Temperate forest >... | reverse complement strand
GAAATTTTTTCGGAAACTACGGCAGGAATTGTTGCGGACTGCTGAACAGAAGAGGTAGCTACAGGGAGTTGCCTATCAAGGGTCAGCGCAGCCTGTCGGATGTGTCCTGGCAAAGATGTGCGTATCGCTGCATTTTCAAGTGGCACCCATTTTCCAGAGGCCGGGTTCTTCCCGTTAAACAACCCGAGTTGTTCCAACCAATTGAAAATACGTCTGATATTTTTTTGGTAGCTCAAAGGAATGGTCTGTTCTCGACTCAAGAAATACCACGTCTAAGCACGAAGGTGCACTGATGATCAGGAACTTTGTTTCAACAGATGGGGAGTTGATGGTTCTATTGACGGCATGACGATGTGAGAGGCCGGAGGGGGCTTAGGCACAATCATGAGAACGCTGACATGCCAAGGCGAATACCCTTCGACCTCGATGTCAGGCTTGAAAAGACCTTTTGTTCTGAGTGCTGTTAAGGGTCCTCCATCAAGTCCTGCTTCCGCGACAAAATGGACTCCAATCGATTGACCTAGAAGTAAAGTTTGACGCGCCACATCATAGTGGGTTTGTGTCCCGATCAAACCGGCTTCGGCAGCAACAAACCAAAGATTGCCATCTTTATCGAGCGCGACAGCAGTCCATGACGATGGTTCTTCATCTTTTACGCGGTGAACAATTTGGTTGTTTTCGATCAATAGAGGCCCCGCCTGCATTGCCTCCTTGTATCGCGGCAACATCGCCGCCACTTGACCAGAATTGGAAGGGGCCCTTATTAATTCGATTTTTCCATCCTCCGTCATTCCGAGAATGGCCTCGCCCATACGGTCGTGGCGCGTGAGGAGACGCACATCAAAGGGATAAATCGTTTTCCTATGGGTTCTGAGCAGGCCCGCCGGCTCAAGCCCACGTCCCTCCCGGCCTAACACATTCCCGCTCGGATAATGCGCGGTCATGGCGGCGACGGCCTCTGGAACCTCTGCCATAAATGTTTGAAGAGGGTAAATTCGCCTTCCCTTCAAGTGATCATGGGGTTCTATTTGAATTTCATAGCCTGCTTGCTGAATAGGAATTTTCAAAAAATCGTAGGTGACATGATTGCCTTCGATGCGATAATGGTCGAAGCCCTTATTTGTCCGTTTACCGGTTGAGAGAGGCGTGAAGTCCTTCGTAGGGAAAACCGTTGTTAGGAGCTTTGCCGCGCTATAGCGAACATGATGTAAAAGTTCATTCGGGTGAAACGCATAATACCCGTTGGCTGCCCAGAGGAACGGAATACTGGTCATGTATAGATAGAGGGCCGACTGTTGCAGCCAGCGGCTTCCTTGCATCCGGATATTGGCGGCGATGAGGTATGTGAGACGGCCTGTGCTCAGAAAAACGGTAAAAGCGGCCACGCCACAGCACCACAGGAAAAACGATCCGCGCCAGACGGCATGCAGGGCCACAAACCCGAAGCCGCCGACCGTCCAGGAAACCAGATAACCCATTTTGATGAGCTTCGAACTTTCTTGCCCTTGATAGTGAGGTTTCTGGCCATATTTGGATATCCGTAGTCCCGGCAAATAATCATCGTCGCTCGGATAGTACAAAGTCGGAACGAGGAGACGGGCAACGATAGCTCCCAGGAGTATATCGGCGCCAGGAAAAGGACCTTTGGCGGGATCAGCATAAACGAATTTCCCGAGCAGAAGTAATTCGATGAACATCCACATACCTACACCATACTTTAAGGAAGTAGTCGTATCCGCGATCATGGATTCTTTATCCAAATACCACGGACCGTCAGAGAAAAGACGTCGGCCCAGCCGAAACAAATAAAGTCCACTCAAGAATGCGATGGGGATCAACATGCCATTAAGCCAGTATTGATCGAAGATGCCCCAGAAGGTCGAAGGACCATTGGAATGACTGGACCCTACAATACGCCAAAGTGCAATAAGAGTGATCGTGCCTGTTCCAACGATCGATAACCCAGCGTGCAAGGGCTGGACCCATCTAATGATTTTTCTCCATTCGAAGGGAGCCCGGATTCCAGAAAATATTCCGTGCATGGCCAGAGCTTGTCCTCCGACTTCATTGAGAACGAACGACCGCGAGGCCGTTGCATGCGAAATGACCTGATACCTCGGCTCAAAATCCGTGGCCCTTCCGCCAAGGAGGCATGCCACCATCGCAATAGCGCTTATTCGTCGGAGAATGGGGATTGGCATATTTTCGAGAATTTTATGTTTAGCGTGGGATGAAGTACAGGCCCAATTTCTCTTCGAGGCGGGACGGTTCGGAAGGTTCGAATAAAGGATCGATTCGCACATTGCCCGTAAAAAACTCTGCAGGTCCCTTCGCTGAGGGTTGTGAACCGTTCCGTTTTACATCCATTTTGGCATCCTCCTATCAACTCACTTCGGGGCGAGGTCTCCGTACCAGTACGCGGCAGTGACTCCGCCATCCATAAGAATATCGCTGCCTGTGATGAAACCACCATCCGGTCCCATCAACAGCGCGGCGACGTTCTTGAAAAGGGCTCTGAGACGTTGCGAGAAATTAGAAGATCAAATGGGACAGAGACTTTCACCGAAGGACCTATAAAAATATTCGCTCTGTCCCTGGAAACGGCTTATATTCTTCCTTTGTCTCAGAGCCCTTTTGTTTCTGATCGGTTCTAATGGCCATTCGGGGTTATCCCCAAACTCTCATTTTTTTTTGCGTCGGGAGGAGGAACAGGCGTTGACTTGGGGATGGCGCTCTGAATGTCGGTGACGGGTTTCGTTGTGTAGAGAAGAGACAGCGGCATGTAGACGTCAATAATATTGCCGCAGGCGAGGAGGGCGAGTTGACCTGTGATGTCAGCCCTGATCATTTTACAGGAAACATAATGATGCTGGTCCGCCGCGGTACAGTTCGCGCCCGGCGTGGCGCAGTCGAGAAGGACCTCCGTGTCACTGGCAGGCGCACCGGAGAGGCGGGACAATTGCCTGATCTGCTGACGGTCCACCACCGCTTCGCTCCCATTATTTAAGTTCACGACTTTCACTTGTCTGGTTTTGCTCATGATCTGGATGGGGCTGCAGCCAACATAATTGTGGCTGCTGTAACACCCTACGAACGGACAGATGGGGCTATCAAACGGACATACATAGGTGACAGAAGGGCGCACAGGCTCAGGCGCCGCGTGAACGACGGGAGCAGAGCTTTGATTGACGGCCGTGGTGCTTTGAACGACAGTAGCGGTACTTTGAACGACGGGTGCAGTGCTATGAACGACGGTGGTGGAACTGAAAGAAGGGATATTCACGCACCAACCCGCCGTTGCAAGACCGGCAACCAGCAAAGTCAAGCCAAAGCGCTTCATAGGCCGATTATACACGGGTCCGATAGCATCCCACGCGTCCTCGCATGGACGAGGGTCGCCGCCATCAAAAATGTACTGATCCTGATCATCGACGGAAAGGCGGAATTTGATACTGATCGGATTACTGATCGGTTGCCATATTTTTGGCGAAGAAACTGCGACGAAAAACTATTGATAAATTTCCGAATGTTCTTCACACTCGGATATGTCTGCGCGGCGCGTCGTGCGTCTGGGAGTCATGGCTGCTGCGCTCGCCGCGGCGAGCGCAGTTCATGCCGAGAATTCATCTCTTGATTCTCTGCTTAATTTGCATGTCCCGGCGGCCAATAACGACACTCTCACTCCGCCCACAACAGGACAACTGGCAGAACCAACAACCCCGCCACTTCCCCGGCATCTTTCAATCGGCATCAACGATCTGGGAGGGCAACTTCGTTTCCATCTCAACCCGCATTGGGCGGCCGAGGGTCGCTTCTTAATGGGCAGCGCCTCCTCGGACGTCGGCACCGTTCACGCCGATGTCTTTGGCGTCCGAGGCTACCGCTTTTTTGATGAACATCACCGTTTCCGGCTCTACACGGGACTGGAAGGGGATTACGTGCACACGTCTCTCCAGTCGCTGAATACGGCGAACAATCCCAATTCCGTCGCGACCATTTCCGGCTTTGGCGACACGTCGGGCTACGCCATGGGCGCTTTCGGCGGCATGGAATTCCGTCTGCTCAAACGGGTGGTTTTAGATTTGGATGTGGGACCTTATATGATTGGCCTCAAGGAAAAAGTCACCGGCGTATCGGACGCGACCCTGGATTTTGTGGCGAATACGGCGATCAATGTTTATCTCTTCTAATCGAACCGCCGCACTGGCCGTCGGGCTCTGGGCTTTCGTGCAGGCGCCAGCCATGGCCTTTCATTTTGGCCTGGGAAACGCGGCCGCAGCCCAAGGCGCCAAGGTCGTCAACAAAGCCAATTCCGAGTATATGGCCGAGGGCGACCTCGTCGTCCCGGCGCTGCCTTCCTGCGGCAATAACATGGCGCTTTTTAACAGTGCGCCGGTCACCGACCCGGCGCTTATCTCCTACGCTCCCCTCGGTCATGTCTTCCCGCCGGGCCATACCTTCCCGGCCGATCACTCCTATTTCAACTTGGATGCTTCATCGACCGCACTCCTGGGCATCAACCTGTACGCGCCCGGCGATGGATGGGTCACCCAAGTCACCGCGTATTACGACAACATACACGGCGCTCCGGCGTCCTATAACATCACCTATTCTCCCTGCGCCGAAGTCACAATCATCAATCTGTCGGTGTTTACGTTGGCGCCGGCTTTACTTCACCCGACGGGGCCCTCATCGACATCGTGCTCGTCGAACACGGACAACAATCCCGGAGTGGTCCAGAGCTGCGTCACAAACATGGAAGATCCCGTCAAAGGAGGAGATCTTCTCGGGACCGGCGGCTTGGTCGATTTTGGCCCCATCATCGATACGCGGTTTCAAATTTCAGGATTTATCAACCCCGCGCGGCATGTCCTCAATCGCGGATTTTGCCCGATTGATTATTTTACTCCCACCCTCCGCGCGGCCTATACCGCGATCCTCGGAGGCAACAACGGCTCGACGCTTATCCGACGCACGATTCCCCCGCTCTGCGGCACGATCATGCAGGACCTTCCCGGCACGGTGCAGGGCGATTGGTTTTTCCCCGGCGCCTCTTACCCGCCGGACAACGCCCATCTGGCCCTGATTCATCACAATGTGGACCCCTCGACAGGAACGTTTTCTGTCGGCACCTCTGTCCCCGGCTTTGCGGGATCACACGATTTTGTCCCCAAGACAACCGCGGACAGCACGCGTATCAACTACGACTTCAGTCTGGTCACCGACAATCAGATATATTGTTATGACACCCTTTTGATCGATTTTGTCTACGGAGCCGGCAGTGCGGATTCCACCTACACAGGCCACATTGTGCTGCTGCAAATGACGGACGCCTCGCTCGATACGCTCAAGATTGAACTGCAGAACCCGGGAACCACCTGCGCGAGTGCGGCTCCCTGGTCTTTCACCCCCGCGGCCGTCACCTTCCAACGCTGACGATTACGGCTGGGCGCCGCGGCAATTTTCGATAAACGCGACAAGCTGACCATAGTCTTCATTGTCTGCGGTTTTCATGGCTGAAATATAATGAGCTCGAATTAGGTCTCCTTGGGGAAGCAGATGAATTTGAGGCCATCGAGGCAGCTTCATTCGGCGAGAATAAAAAAAGACATCCGTAATAAGTCTGGCGTGACGGCCATTACCGTTACTAAATGGGTGAATCCTTGTTAGATGGTTTTGTAGACGCGCGGCAATTTCTGAAGGGGACATTTTTGACGACGAATCCCAATATTGGAAATCCCCGCATAGGACACCGATTTGTTCGGGAATCTTGTGCCATTCTATTCCAATATTCCGTGGCTCTTTTCGATACTTGCCAGCCCAATCCCATATCTCGCCAAACATGTCCCGATGAACGTTCTTAAGGAAGTCTGACGTAAGCCATCCTGAACCCGTTTTTCTGGGACGGGCTCGATAGATGTATTTTTGATACGCACGATCTATAAGGTCCGTCTCCGCCGCGTGTCGAACACGTTGTTCGGACAGATCCTTTTGAAGAAGGCCGGATAAATCTTCTCCACCCGTGGCCCCCGGGGGCTGAGTTTCGTCACTCATCTTCGAGTATCCACAACCGTTCACGTTTGTCTTCAAGAATTTCATCTGTTTTCTTTTCGAGAATGTTTTTGAACATTTCCTTGTCGGGAGCTTGACCTTCCAAAGCCATTGTTCCCATTGATTGCTTTAATCTCTTCAATGCAACGGCGCGCGCGCGCCCGCGAAGCACCTCTTCCAGGGGCCGTGTAGGTTCCGGCCGTGTGCTGAGATCGCAATTCATCGCTTTATATATTCGTTGAAGCGTGGTCAAACGGACGTCGGTCTTTCCTGCTTCGATGTCCGCAAGATTCGGTTGTGAGACTTTTGATTTTTTTGCAAGTTCACCTTGCGTCATCCGTAGATAGGAGCGCAATATCCTGATCCATGTGCCAGGAGAAGACTCAACTTGCTGAGTTGAACGAGTGTGTTGTAGCAGATAGGTCAGAGCCATCGAATCGATGATATTTAGGTTCGACTTTTTCATGCCTATATTATTATATCTTTTTGGATATAAATAAAGTGTATTTTATATCTATTTGGATATATTTTTAATCAATAATATATCCTAAAGGATATAATTGTTATGGATTTCTGTTGGGAGGCCGACAGTTAAGATTCGGTTTGCAAGGGTCCAACGTATCGATACGTGTTCATGAGCAGGCCCGTGGGCGTGGCCTTCGTGCTGACGAGAGCAAGTTCGCGCGGGTCAACCGTATCCGAAAAGAAACGTTTGCCCCGGCCCAGCAAGACGGGGTAGACAATCAACACAATCTCGTCGACCAGTCCCTGTTCGAGCAGCAAGGACGTTAGCGTCGAACTTCCCCAGAGGATCAAATCAGTGCCGTCCTTTGACTTGATGCTGCGAATACTCTCGATGATGTCCGCGCCCAAGCCCTTCACGGGCCCCCATCCGAGGCTTTCCGGCCGGTGGGTCGCGACGTATTTCGTGGCGGCATTGATACCGTTGGCTATCGGACTGTTCCCGGCCTTCGGCCAGTAGCCGGCCCAGAGATCGTAGGTGCGCCGACCCAGCAAGAGATCAAAGTTCTTGCCCTGCGCCTCGAGAACGGCCTCGAGCCCCGCCGGGCTTCGATAGGGTGCCGTCCATCCGCCATTGGCGAACTCGTCGCTGTATTCGCCCGGCCCGCCGGGCTGGATCACGCCATCCAGCGAAATATGTTCCATGATTCTGATCTTTCTCATTTTGGGTCTCCCTAGGTTATTTCTTGAGTGTCCGGAATACGGTAAACTCCAGTCTTGTAGCCGCCTTCACGCTGCACGAGTCCGGTGCGAAGGAGTGGCTTCAGCAAGAAGTGTAAACCACCTTTGGTGACGTCCAATTCCTTTTGAAGCTCGGAGGGCCGCAGGGGTCCAGAGCGAAGAAGCTTCAGCAGCTTTTCTTGACGGGGCGTCAGATGGATCTTCTGGCTAAGCTTACTCAGAGGAAGATCTTTCATGCGTTTCCACGTTTGCTCCAGCGTGATCTCCACCATTTCCGCCATAAATTCAATCCAAAAGGACAGGTCCTGCTGATGGTCTTTTTGAGTCCGGTCCAGGGCCGCATAATAAAGACGTCGATGGTTCCAAAGCGTCTCATCGATTGCAAAGATATGCTGACTGTCAAACCGCCTGCGATAAAGTTCCCAAGCGGCGAGTGCTCGGCCCGCCCGGCCATTGCCGTCCCCAAAGGGATGGATAAACTCAAAACGAAAATGGAGGATCGCTGAGCTGACAATCGCCGGCCACTGACCCGCGTCACTATTGAGCCAGTCCAGAAGCTCATGCATATAGTGCGCCACATCCGCGTAATGAGGAGCGATATGGCTCCCCACCTGAACACCATAGGTGCGGTAAGCTCCCAGGGGGCCCCGGTCAAGCGCGTGGCCGGCCCCTAACAACACATGGATCTTGAATACATCATTCTCACGGATCATCTTCGCGTCGGCATGACTCTGGATGAATTTCATCGCCGCGGCGGCATTTCGGATCTCCTGAAGAGAACGGCGCGTAGCGGTGGGGATATCTTTGCCCTCCAGAACCGTCCGAGCTTCCTCCAGCGTCAAAGGATTTCCTTCGATCGCACTTGAACCGTGGGCGGAACGCACCATCACATCCTTTTGGATGAGCGGTAGGGCCGGCAGCTTGACCGCCGCGTCCTGGATGCGAGTATGCAGCGCCTGGATTATTTCCAAGCGCCGAAGAATTTCAGAGGTGACGGTAAAGCAGGGTTTGTAGGGCACAGAGGGAGTTTACCTGATCGTCCAGTATTCGTCAAGTGATTCGTCAAGTATGAGCGACCTCAGGCTCAGCGGCGTGTTACGGGACTCCCCCCTGATACGTCCTACTAGGTATGACTACCGGCTTCGAAGTCCTGACGCAGCCGGCGATGGCCGGAATAGGGCCGCCGCCGAATAACCGGGCGCCCACGCGTGTGGTGATTGAAAACGTTCAGCCATGCATCAATGGCGGACGTTTTCCCATTAAACGGGTGCCGGGCGAAGAGGTCCTTGTCACGGCCGATATTCACGCCGATGGTTCGGATTCGCTGCGTGCCGTCCTGCGTTATCGCCCGGCGCACGAAACCCGCTGGATGGAATCGCCCATGAGCCTCTCCTTGAACGATACATGGACAGGCCGCTGGACTCCCGAAGCGATAGGCCGCTATGACTATACGATTGAGGCCTGGGTGGACCGGTACGCCGGATGGCGCACGGCGATATCCAAAAAATTGGAAGCCGGGACAGCGACCCCTAATGATTATTTGGAGGGCGCCGAGATCATGGATCTCGCCGCCAAGACCAATCCTGCCGAAACGGCTCGGCTCGATCAATGCGCTTCTTTGCTGCGCTCAGAAGAAACCAGAGGCCCGGGTCTTGAGCTCGCCTTTGCCGAGGAGATGGGGGAACGCCTCGCTCTTTCTTTGCCGCGTGAACATGCCGCCACGCTGGAGCGCCCCCTGGCCGTAAACGTGGAACCACTCGAAGCCCGGTATAGCGCGTGGTATGAAATGTTTCCGCGGTCCGCCGGCCAAGATCCCGATCGCAGCGCCACGCTTCGCGAAGCGGAGAGCCGCCTCCCGGGAATTGCCGCGATGGGATTTTCCGTCGTCTATCTTCCGCCCATCCATCCGATCGGCCAAAGCTACCGAAAAGGTCCCAACAACCGGCCCCGCGCCGGCCCGGCGGATCCAGGTTCGCCCTGGGCCATCGGCTCGGCGGAAGGCGGCCATAAAGCGGTCGATCCCGCGCTGGGAACACTCCAAGATTTTGATCATTTCGTGGAGGCCGCCGCCGCGCAAGGCCTGCGCGTCGCGCTCGACTTGGCTTATCAATGCTCGCCGGATCACCCCTATCTTCGGGAACATCCGGAATGGTTTCGGCACCGCCCCGACGGATCCATCCAGCATGCCGAAAATCCTCCCAAAGTGTACGAAGACATCGTGCCGTTTGATTTTGACTCCCGCGACTGGCGCGGCCTTTGGGACGAACTTAAAAGCATCGTGACTTTTTGGATCGAGCATGGAGTTCATCTTTTCCGCGCGGACAACCCCCACACCAAACCCTATCTCTTCTGGGAATGGCTGATTGCAGAAACTCAAACCGAGCATCCCGGCGTCATTTTTCTAGCGGAAGCCTTCACGCGGCCGAAGATGATGCATTACCTGGCCAAATGCGGTTTCAGCCAGTCCTATACCTTTTTCACCTGGCGAAACACCAAAAAAGAATTGACCGAGTATCTGACGGAACTCTCGCGCCCTCCCGTCTCCGATTACCTGCGCCCGAATCTCTTCACGAACACGCCGGACATTCTGCATGCTTATCTGCAGACCGGCGGCAGAGCGGCCCATGAAATCCGTCTGATTTTAGCCGCCACGCTGGGCGCCAGCTATGGAATCTATGGCCCGGCTTTTGAATTGGCCGAGAATGCCGCGCTGCCTGATTCGGAAGATTACAAGGACTCGGAAAAATATCAAATCCGCACGTGGGATTGGAACCGGCCGGGGAACATCAAAAATCTGATCACGCAAGTCAATAAGATCCGCCAGGACAATCCGGCGCTGCATGCCAATGCCGCCCTGCATTTTTATCCGACGAATAACGATTCGCTTCTGTGTTATTCGAAAACGACACCCGATCTCGCCAATATTATTTTGGTGGTGATCAATCTGGATCCCCACCTGCCGCAAGACGGCTGGGTTCATTTTTCGGGAACCGATCTGGGCCTGGAACCCGGCTCGGTCATTGAAGTCCATGATTTACTGTCGGACGCCCGCTACCGGTGGGGGACTCCCGCTAATTATGTTCGACTGGATCCGGCGGTCATTCCCGCGCACATCTTCCGCGTCCGCCGGAAAATAAAAACCGAGGCTGACTTTGATTACTTCCAGTAACAGTCCATCGCTCCTGACGCCGGAAGACCGTTATCTTTTTTCGGAAGGAACGGACGTCCGGAGCTATGAGAAGCTCGGCGCCCATCCCGGCTCTTTCGAGGGTGAACGGGGCACCTACTTTACCGTGTGGGCTCCGAACGCTTCGACGCTTTATGTCATCGGCGATTTTAACGACTGGCGGCACGCCGTCCATTCCCTTTATCCTGTGAGTTCCACCGGCCTATGGGAAGGCTTTATTCCCGGTGTCGGCCCGGGGAGCCTTTACAAGTATGCGCTGACGGGACATAACGGCTATCGCGTCGAAAAAGCGGACCCTTACGGGTTCGCCTCCGAGCTCCGGCCCAAGACCGCCTCGGTGGTGCAGGACCTGTCCGCCTACTCCTGGAACGACAGCGCCTGGATGCAGGATCGCCGCAGCCGCCATCAGCTGAATTCGCCGATTTCCATTTACGAAGTACATCTCGGGTCTTGGCGGCGCGTTCCGGAAGAAGGCAATCGCTGGCTGAGCTATCGCGAGATGGCTCCGCTTCTCGTCCGCTATGTGCGCGACATGGGATTTACGCACGTGGAATTTCTGCCCGTCAACGAGCACCCGTTCGACGGCTCGTGGGGCTATCAGGTCACGGGATATTTTGCCCCCACGCGCCGGTTCGGCTGGCCGCAGGATTTTATGGCCTTAGTGGATACCCTTCACCAGCATGGAATTGGCGTCATTCTCGATTGGGTTCCCGGTCATTTTCCCACCGATGAACATGGACTGAGCTACTTCGATGGAACGCACTTGTATGAACACGCGGACCCGCGCCTGGGCTATCACGCCGAATGGGGCACGGACGTGTTCAATTATGGGCGCGCCGAAGTGAGCAATTTTCTCCTTTCCAATGCGCTCTTCTGGCTCGATAAATATCACATTGACGGATTGCGCGTGGATGCGGTGGCGTCCATGCTTTATCTCGATTATTCACGGAAGCCGGGGGAATGGATTCCCAATAAATTCGGCGGGCGGGAAAACCTGGAGGCGGTGACCTTCCTGCGCCGGCTCAACGAAGTGGTCTACAAAAATTATCCCGACGTCCTCATGATCGCCGAAGAGTCGACGTCCTGGCCGATGGTCTCCCGCCCGACTTATCTCGGCGGTTTGGGATTTGAATTCAAATGGGACATGGGCTGGATGCACGATACGCTGGCTTACTTGGCGCGCGATCCGGTTCACCGCCGGCATCATCACAACGAGCTCACCTTCCGTGGGCTCTACACCTTCACTGAAAATTTTCTGCTCCCCCTCTCGCATGATGAGGTGGTGTACGGAAAAGGCTCGCTCTTGAACAAAATGGCGGGCGACTGGTGGCAAAAGTTCGCTAATCTACGGCTTCTCTTCGGATATCAGTACACACAGCCCGGCAAAAAACTTTTGTTCATGGGCGGCGAGTTTGCTCAATGGAGCGAATGGAACCATGAAACGAGCCTCGACTGGTCTCTTTTAGAATTTCCCACCCATCAAGGCCTTCAGCGATGGGTGAAAGATCTCAATGCTCTCTATTCTACCGAGCCCTCTCTTTACGAGACGGACTCCGAACCGCGCGGGTTTGAATGGGTCGACTGCTCCGACAGCGACCAGAGCATTCTGACTTATCTGCGATTTCCAAAGGACCGGGAGGCGGCGCTTCTGGTCGCCTGTAATTTCACGCCGGTTCCACGTCCCAATTACCGGATCGGCGTTCCCTGGCCGGGGCGCTGGAAAGAAGTGTTGAACAGCGATGCCGCCGCCTACGCCGGGTCAGGCTACGGAAACTGGGGCGGTCTTTCCGCTTTCGAGATTCCCTGGCACGGACGGCCCTATTCCCTCAACGTGACCTTGCCGCCATTATCGATTGCCGTGTTTAAAGGAACTCCGTCATGAAGAAACCTCCTTTTCCTGCAGACCCGCTCTGGTACAAGGACGCGATTATTTATGAAGTCCACGTGAAATCGTTTTATGACAGCAACCAGGACGGCATCGGCGATTTTCCGGGTCTCACGCTCAAATTGGATTATCTGCAGGATCTGGGTATCACCTGCATTTGGCTGCTGCCGTTCTATCCCTCCCCCCTGCGCGATGACGGCTACGATATTTCCGATTACTTGGGCGTTCACCCGTCCTACGGCACGATGCGCGATTTCCGTCTTTTTTTGCGCGAAGCGCACCAGCGGGGCATCCGCGTGATTACGGAACTCGTCATTAACCACACCTCCGACCAGCATCCCTGGTTTAAAGCGGCCCGGGAAGCCCCGCCGAATTCCCTCAAGCGAAATTTTTACGTCTGGAGTAACGACGACAAAAAATTTCCCCAGGCGCGCATTATTTTTAAGGATTCCGAGAAATCCAACTGGGCGTGGGACCCTGTCGCCAAGGCGTATTACTGGCATCGTTTCTTTTTCCATCAGCCGGATTTGAATTTCGATTCCAAAGCGGTTCGCCGGGCCGTCATGAACGTCATGCGTTTCTGGCTGGATCTCGGCGTCGACGGCCTGCGGCTGGATGCCGTGCCCTATCTCGTGGAGCGGGAAGGGACGAACTGCGAAAATCTCGTCGAGACCCATGCTGTCCTGAAGGAAATGCGCCGGACGCTGGACACTCACTATAAAGACCGCATGTTTTTGGCCGAAGCCAACCAATGGCCCGCCGACGTACGGCCCTATTTTGGCGACGGCGACGAGTGTCATATGGCCTTTCACTTTCCGCTCATGCCGCGCATGTTCATGGCGCTTCGCCAAGAGGACCGACATCCTATCACGGAAATTATTCGTCAGACGCCGGACATTCCGGACAATTGCCAATGGGCGCTCTTTTTACGCAACCATGATGAATTAACGCTGGAAATGGTCACCGATGAAGAACGCGATTACATGTATCGCGAATACGCGGTCGACCCTCTCATGCATTTGAATCTCGGCATCCGTCGGCGGCTGAATTCCCTTTTGGGAAATAACCGCCAAAGTCTCGAGCTCTTGCACAGCCTCTTGTTCTCCTTCCCCGGAACGCCCGTCATTTATTACGGCGACGAGATTGGCATGGGCGACAACTTTTATCTCGGGGACCGCAACGGCGTGCGCACGCCGATGCAGTGGTCGGCCGACCGCAACGCCGGCTTTTCACGCGCGGACTTTGCCCGGCTGTACAGCCCGCCGATTATGGATCCGGTATACGGGTACACCGCGCTCAACGTCGAGGCGCAGCAACGGGACACGTCCTCTTTCTTCAACTGGATGAAGCGCTTGATCGCGCTCAGCAAACGCTTTAAAACATTCGGGCGCGGCACGCTTCAATTCTTAAATCCCGCCAACCGGAAAGTGCTGGTCTACGTGCGGCGCTACCAGGAGGACGTTTCCCTCTTTGTGGCGAACCTGTCACGCAATGTCCAGCCCGCCGAAGTGGATTTGTCCGCTTTTGAAGGGATGGTCCCGATCGAGATGCTCGGAAAAGTGGAGTTCCCCAAGATCGGTAAGCTTCCTTATTTCCTGACGCTGGGCCCGCACGCTTTTTATTGGTTCCAACTTCAAAAAGTGACGGCTCCGGTGACGCCGCCCCACGTGGCGCCGGCGCCTGAAAAGAAAGAAGATTACATCACAATTGCCATTCAAGGAGGCTGGGAGGCTTTATTCCAAGACCAGACCCGTGAGCGTTTGGAAAAAGAGATTCTCGCCAACTATTTACCCCGCCAACGATGGTACGGCGAAAAATCGCTGAAAATGGACCGCATCGAAATTATCGACTGGGCCATGGTCAAGACGGATTCCCCGGTCGGCTTTTTATGCTGGGTAAAAACCCACTACGAGAACGGCAGAGCCGATCTCTATCTGGTGACGCTGGGCATCGCCATCGGCGCAGGCGCCGACACGCTTCTCGAAACACAAAAAGAAACCGTGCTGGCCTCGATCCAGAGATCCGACGAACGCGGCCTTTTGCATGAGGGCCTGGCGGACGACGGTTTCTGTAACCGGCTTCTGGAGATGGTGGCGCAGGGCCAGGAACTCCGCGGACAGCATGGGGTGATTCGCGGTGTGCCGCTTTCCACGTATGTCCCCCTGCGGGGGCCCGTCGAAGAACCTTTAAAGGTTTCTCGAGGCGCTTTGGACCAGAGCAATTCCGCCATTCGTTTCGGAACCCGCCTGTTTCTTAAATTATTCCGGCGGCCGGCGCCGGGAATAAACCCCGATTGGGAGATCGGCCGTTATTTGACGGAGCAAACCTCGTTCGACCGCATCGCCAAAACCGCCGGCGCTTTGGAATATGTCCGAGACGGCGAGGAAACCATGACACTCGCCATTGTTCAAGGTTTGGTCAAGAATCAGGGCAGCGGGTGGAACCATGCTGTGGAAGAGCTGAAACGGTATTACGAGCGCGTGCAAGCCTACACGCAAAAAGACAAAACAGCGACCCAAGCGGAACTCCAAACGGCCATTCCCGATCAGGGCGACACGGTACCGGCGCTGGTGCTGGAAACGGTGAATGGGTATCTTCACTTCGCAACGGTCCTGGGTGAGCGCACGGGGGAGATGCATCAGGCGCTTTCGTCCCATCCGGAAAATCCGGATTTCCGACCGGAACGTCTGACGACGGACGATCTGGTGCGTTTATCGACCACGCTGAAGGCGCAGGTCCCCGCTGTCCTGGATACTCTGGCGCAGACGCTTGATAAACTGCCGGAATCGCTTCGGTCCAAGGGACGACTCGTGCTCGAATCCAAGCCGCTCATTTTAGAAAAGGTGTCCGACGTTCCGTCGATCGACTTGCCGCAGGGAAAAATCCGCTGCCATGGGGATTACCATCTCAACCAGGTGCTTTGGACCAATAACGATTTTGTAATCCTGGATTTTGAAGGCGAGCCCGCGAGGCCTCTTTCCGAGCGGCGCACCAAACAATCTCCGCTGCGCGATGTGGCCGGCATGCTGCGTTCTTTCCATTATGCCGCCTACTCGGGATTAACGGAATTTGCCGCCGAACGCCCCGGTGATTTTGAACGGCTGGATCCTTGGGCAAAATTTTGGACCGTGTGGTCCTGTTCGGCCTTTTTGAAGGGGTATGAGGAACGCGTGAAGACCGCCGGATTTTTTCCGCGCCAAAAAACGGATCTTCAGAAAATCATCGACTTATTTCTCTGGGAAAAAGTGTTCTATGAAATTCATTACGAATTGAACAATCGCCCGGACTGGGTCCGTATTCCCCTGGAAGGAATGCTTTCCCTGCTCCCCATCGCCGCCCCTCCTCAACCGGAAGCGCCGCTAGAACTTGCCGGCAAACCCTGACGAGCCGACGTCCGCATCAATTCGCGGCTAAAAATGAAAAGAGTTTCTCATCGCCGGCGAACTCCTTGAGGACGTCGGAAAACGTTTCGTTAATCCACTCTTCATTTGATTTGGCCACGGGCTCAAAAGGGATTTTGCGCTCTTGGTTGGCCTCTAAACTTTTCTCCAGGCGCTCGGACCCCTTTTGCGCGACGATTTTTAGGATCGCTCGAATTTTTACTTTACGGGTTTGGTCTTCCGTGAAGACCCTGTAGCTAAGCTCTTCTAAATCCACGGTCAGCGCGAGGGAATCGGGCACCTCGGAATCGACCGCGCGCAATCCTTTGGCCTGCAGGATTTGAACCACTTTCGATTTCAATACATCGCCGGCATCCCGGTCGGTCGTGATCGCGGCGTTGGGGTTGGCGGACCGGCGGCCGATTTCTTTGGAGGGACGCTCGTCCTGGATCTGCAGCCAAACGTTTTTAGCCGTCTCGGTTTGGCCGGCCGAGAGCTCCGGCAATACGGGATCAAGACGCACCACCTGCGCGTTGTACGTGCAGGCGCTCAAACCCATCAATCCCAACGCTAAAAAGAATTTCGTCATCGAACTAGGATTCGACCCGACCATTCCGGGCGCGGCCGAGAAAATTCAGGACGCGGTCATCGAAGAGGATATCGGTAGCGCGCAAAGGACGGTGAAGACGCAGGCCGTCCAGACTCTGGCAGCGGCTGAGCGCGACATAGACCTGGCCGTGAGCGAACGCACCACGCCCGAGGTCGACACGTACGCGGTTCAGCGTCTGACCTTGGCTCTTGTGAATCGTGATGGCCCAGGCGAGTTTGACCGGAAACTGCTGAAAGGTTCCCGCCACGTTCCGGACCATCTGATTGTCCTCCGGTGTCCAGGCATAACGAATGCGTTCCCATTTCACCGGCAACACGTCATGAACGTCGTCGCGGAGACGAACCCGCAAATGCAGAGCGCTGCAATCTTCCACCACCGCCACGTCGCCGTTCACCCATCGTCCGTCGGGGTCATTGCGCAGCATCATCACCTGCGCTCCGGCTTTCACGGACAGCTCGGTCTGGGCGGGGCTGGATCCTTCGTCAAATTCTCCTTTTATTTTTGCCGCGTAGTGGATTGTTTCTCCCGGCAAGCCGGCGAGATGCTGCGCATTAATCCGGTCTGCCGCGGCGTTCGTGGATGTCAACGTGACGAACGCCCCTTCCTCTTCGGAAGTATCGGCCAGCAGCCGGTTGTTTAAGCAGTCCATGTCTTCGATCGTCATTTCATTGCGTCCCAGCCGGGACAACAGCTCAAAAAAAGAAGGGTCTTTGCTCTGGCGGTAGTTGCGCTTGAGCTCGAGCAGTCGCCAATCACATTGGCTCAGCACGGAGGCGCTGAAAAAATACGGCGTGTCAAAGGCGTCGCTGAAATACTGCTGCAGCTCTCCTTCGACGACCGGCGCGAGTTGAAACAGATCTCCGAAAGCGACAATCTGAACGCCGCCAAAAGGCAATTCCGCACGCCGGCGATTGAGCCGTAAGGAACGGTCAATCGCGTCCAGCACATCGGCCCGCACCATCGAAATTTCGTCGATGATGATCGTATCGAGCTGTTCAAAGAGACGCTGCTGGGAAGGAAGCGCGCGGACGTCCCCGGCCTGAAGGAGCCGCGGAGGGAATTTAAAAAAGGAATGAATGGTCTGCCCGCCGACATTCACCGCCGCCAGCCCGGTCGGCGCCAAAACCGCCACGCGGCGTTTGGTGTGGGCCATAAAGTGGCGCAGCAGCGTGGACTTGCCGGTGCCGGCGCGTCCCGTAATAAAGACATGCTCCTCGGCCGCTTCCATCAACGCCAGCGCATGCTTAAACTCGTCAGTCTGATCCAGGATTTCCGTGCCCATTACGACATTATCGTTCTCGGGCTCCCCGTAACACAAGCCCCGCGAGCGATACGGACTATTTCTAATTTTGTGGAATTTGGGGCGGAACTCAAAGCCTGACGTCGGTATACCGTACGAAAGCGCGTGGAGAATGGGATGGTCCTGCGGCCAGAAGATCATCGAGAGCCGCCAGGTAAGCTTCAAAGGTAGCAAACGTCGCCGGCAAACGTTTTCTAAAATGCTTGCGACGAGCCGAATTCTTTCCATCGGCTAGGAATTCCTTTTTTTCTTGATTAGATAATTTCAACTAAATTTCCTTTTCAGATCATTGAGTTCTGCTTCACGGTGAAACAGAGTGTAATACTCTTTGAGAAGTTCCCAATCCAGAGATTTGCCCTGTCGCTTTATCAGCTCTTCAATGTCCCCGCGATCTTTGGCCGCTCGTTGAGGATCGTTCGAACTCGACTGCACTTTGAGGCCAATAAGATCCTCGGCTTTCAGCACCTTCGCTGTGTGTCCCAGCACCTTCTGTTTATCCGCGCGCTGCAGCATTTTCAAGGAATAAGATCGATGCGCAAACAGAAAATCCACTTGACCAAAATCAGGATTCAAAGAAACGTAATTGGCCACATCATCAGATACGAGCTCCGAGGAAGTAGAGAGCAACTCCCCCAATAAGGCTGAAATCAATTCCCGCCTCATCGAAGGCGTCAAACAATTTAGGAAGGACTTCGGAAAATTTCATTGCAACTACATTCTATAACCTAACTCAAGCATTTGGCGCGCGAGGGTTTGCGCTTCGGCATGGGAAGCCGCAGAGGTCGGTCCCGTTTTGCGCACCCAGGTGTTATGCTCGAACTGCGGCGGCGTCATCAGCTCCCACCCATCAACCTTGAACCGCCCGTCCGCCTGCGGCCAAATAAGCGCCAAAAACCGCCCTGAGGCAGAGAGCATCGACTCAAGGTTGGCCGGCTGATTTTCCAGCCACAGCTGCCCGTCGCCGAATTGAAGACTGATATATTTTGCCGGAGGGGTCATTATGCCGGAAGAATAGCGGATTCCGAAGGTAGAGACAAGGTCGACACCAGCTTCTTGGCATCCCCGCGCGCCGATTCACTCTGTCACAGAAAACCGCTTAATTCCTCCCGATGTACCAGGTACCTTGCCGTCCTAGGTACCTTGCCGTCCTCTTTTTAAGATTCCGATTTGGAATCTTAAAGCATCATATTCCGTTTTGGTTGAACGAAACGGTGACCTTTCCATTATTGTCCCTTTTTCAAAAAGCTGTAGCATTCCGACCCCAAAAATCCGAGAATAAACCCGCAAAATGAAACCCTACGACTCTGGAATTATCGGAGAGAAATCGCCTGCCCCGGGAAATACAAACTGGAAAGTCGACTGGCTCATTTGGACGGCCATACGGTTAGCCTGCATTTTACTGCCAATCGTTATGGGCGCCGTTTTCCACTTCTCAAGCGATAATTTTGGTCTTCTGTTCGGCGCTTTTCTCGGATTTTGGGCATTTCTTTTAGTCAGTTACGGCGAAGCGCGCAGGCAATACAACATAAAGGCGGCATTCACGCATGTGGCGATATCACACGGCGCAGCGATGGCGTTTGTGGCTTTGAATCCTCTGATATGGAAACCCGGGAGCGGACATCCGCCATTGCCTGCCGGTATTTTCGTCCTGCCCTGGCTCGCCCTGTCGATCATTCCCACGACCATCGGCGCGTGTCTGGCCCTCTTTTTACCACTGCATGGGATGTCGGCAAGGGATGTTTCGACTCCGCGTCTAACCTTAGGAGACGCGTTTAAACTTCTGGGAGGATTGTTTTTAGGCTACCTGCTATGGCCTTCTTCTAGCATGGCCACGATCGCGTATATTGGCGGGCCGGCCGGACTTCTGGCTGTTTATGCCTTTATGAGAGCGGATGCGAGTCGACGAAATCGGATGCTCGTCGCGTTGCCCTTCATCGTCGTCATTTGCTTCTTTGGCAAGCGCCTGGCCCGCCAATCGTTGATGGCAAACCGTGAATTTCTGCAGGCGGTTTATAATGGGCCCGCTGAGCAAGTAAAAGAATCCATCCGGCGCGGCGAAAATGTTAATGCAGTGTCCAATGGTTACCCTGTTCTATTTTCGGCCGTCATGGGAGGCCATGCGGACGTTGTCCAGGCGCTTTTGGAAGCCGGCGCGGATCCACAGGCCATGAACAACATGTCCATGGATTGGGCCATCGAGCATGGTCGGGCCGATATCGTTCGATTGCTTCTGGATCATGGAGCGAATGCCAATGCGGCGAGAAACGGCCAACCCCTTCTGCAATTGGCGGCGCTGGTTCATCATCAGGATATCGTGGATCTCTTAACCTCACGCGGCGCCGTTGCGCACATAAATCCATCGGCGAAAGCTATTGCAAAAATTACTATAGCGCCTCCCAGTCCTGCCGTTGGCTCGCGCGCGGCCGTCGCAGTCAATATGACGAGTCCGGGCCAGACGATATATCCATTTGTTTATCATTTGAAAATGATTCCGGATGCGATGATAGATATCGATCCGAAGGACAGTTGTCAGGGAGTACTCCGAGGGCTCTGCGGATTTGGCGCCTACATTACGTTTAATAAACCCGGTATCTATACGGCTACCGTAGAAGTGGACGGCTTAGGAGAGATTGGCCGCACCACTTTTACCGTCACAAATTAGCCGGCAACAAATTACCCCTCCAACTCTGTTTATTCTTAAGACGGTTATTCTTCTATCGCGCGGAAGGAAAAGTTACCTGTTACGTTCCATCAACGCTGCCCTTCAAGGCAGGCGACGCCTTCGGGGCCTACCTGAGCGGAGTGCGCGGTGTGCGGCGCTATCTCCAGCCGCTCCCCGGCTTTCATCGCGACTTCTCGCTTCTCGGCCGGCAAATAAAACGTAATCGACCCTTTTTGAACCACGATGATCTTATGGTAGGGATGCTCATGCACGGGATACCAAAACCCAGGCCCGTTGGACCACGCATGAACCCGATACCCCAAGTCCTTCAGATCCTTCTCAATATTAGTCATTTACTTCGGCACAGACACTCTCTGCCTCTATCTCAATGGAGCTCCACGTTTCAGTTCTGCGTCAGGCAAGAACCTACCCTTTTCTTTCCAGATTCTACATGTGCCATTTCTTTCGTTCGCCAATAATAGAATCCGTTTCTCTCTCAATTTCATCGTTAATCTTTTCTTGAACTTTCCGCAATGTCGCAATAATATCAGCCTTTTCAGCGGACGAAATTGTTTTCGTTACTTGACGTTTTAGCGGCCGCGGATGTGCCAGAAAATTTCGACGGTCGAAAATCGCTTGCAACTTGTCTACTTGCGTCTTTTCTAGAAAATTAAACTTCAACAGAAATTGAAGCTTATCTCGAATTGGAATCTTGAGTAACAATTCATCCCTCATGTATTCAAAACGATTCACACCTTCCAAAACTGGAAAACTCCAAAGTCCAATTAAAGAGGTCATCCACCATTCAATTCGCTGCATCTCGTACAACAATTCTCCAATTGTATCTGCTTCTGCATTTCTTGGTATATAAGCGCCTAAAGATGCTTTGAGGCCATCAACGATAGCCTTTCGATTAGCCTCTGCATCCATCTATGACCTCCAATTGTCCACCGGTCCTATTCTAAGTTTCCGCGGCTTATCTTCTTATGAGCTTCGACGATAGCATCTGTAATAAGTATTTCCAAAAAGAGACTAGTGGATATAAAAAAGCAATGAGGGATCAGGGACGTAGCTGCTTCGTTGCCTTTTTATCCACGGATTGGTCTATGGCAATAAAGCAGCTACGTCCCCTCTCCGGCAAGTCGTGTTATCTTCTGGGCCATATCTGCGGCGCGTCAACGGCGATGACCGGTCCACCGCCGCGCGGCTTTCGGCTCGAATCTGTGGGGAAACTCTCGACCGTTGGTTTCACAGAATTCAAATCTACTTTAAGCAGGGCCGCAAATGGAGAAGTGCTTGGCAATTCGGCTCCCGTTTTATCCAAGAGAGCGAACGAAAATTGGTCAGGAGTCGAGCCGGGCTCGAAAGTCGATGTCAAGTCCAATTGAAATTTGAGTTTTTCACCTGCCGCGAACGTTTGCGTGAATTCATTCAAGAATGTACTGGTCCGCAATGTGACGACTGAACCCAGGCTGCCGCTGGCGCCGCCCCGAACGGTCGGAACACCTAACGGTTTCCCGCCCGCACCGAAATCAAAGTGGCTCAGAGTGCAAGCGCTATTTCCATCGCTGCGCCCGTTGCCGTTCGTGAGCTGAAAATCCACTGTAAAAGGTCCTGCTGGATGATTAACTAAGGCCGCGGTATTTACATGAACCGTAAAGCTCAATGGGACCACACGCTCGCGGATAGGCCCGCGTGTCGCGCAACCTATCAACAATCCCACTAGGATTAAGGCTGGAAGAAGATTTTTCATAATTTATCGCCGTGGCCACATCGACAGAAGAAATATCACGTTAAAGCTTTTCGCCCAACTGAACAGTTTTTGTTAATGCTTTTCCGTCTCTAATAAGTTGAATATTAACGGATTGACCTTGATATTTGTGGACTATCTCCAACAAATCTTTTACTTCGTACAAATCGGTGTCGCCAATTTTTTCGAGGATATCACCCTTCAAGAAGTCTGAACGGTAGGCTACTGAGCCTTTAACTACAGCAATAATAGCAACGCCTTTATTCCCGCCGACCTCTTTGCGCTGTTCATCTGTCATGTCACGAATGCGAACTCCTAATATTCCAGGTTTCGTTTTTATCCAATACGAAGCATAGTAGTCAAACCGATTCACGTTGTAAGGCATATAGGTGGTTTGAGTACCATACGTGGTTGTGTTTGCAGATCCAGAGAAAGACCTATAACCTCCAGACCCATAAGAATTTCCATAAATATTCGTGTTGCTCGTCTGAGTATTTGGAACAGTTAGAGGCACAGAACCAGATACCGTATGGGTATATCTGGAATAATAAATAACAACATCGGCATGAACAGCTGTTGCTTGTTCAAGAGCATCATCAGCAGACACACTGGCGGCATTAAATGATGAGTATCCAATTACGTCGTATCCTTCTTCTAGCATCTCCTGGAAGTCTGCATCAGGATTGCTCCCATGAATAAGTTTGGGTGGTATGCCTATATTTTCATTAGAGTAAGATGTGCCTAATCCAGGATTCTGAGCTACATAGAATTTTTCATATGGATTAACACAGCCAGTAAGAGATAGGAGTAGCGCAAAAAGGGACACTTTTTTAATCATGTGGCGAGTGTAGGAATTAAAGGTATGAAAGACAATAATTGATTGACTTGTGCCCGACCTGAAAACTTGAAAAGTTCGACGCGGTTGTGAGAGAACCGTTCCTGTCACAACGGAAGAAATTAGAGCGTTTATTGGGGCAGAGCGACAACTGCGTGGGATAGCGGAAAGCAGCTAAGCGGCGTCAAATGGGAAGCAGGGTCACATTCTTTATTGTTCGCAGGGGGTAAACCTTTCTATCAAATCCGCCGGTGGAGTTGGCCTGCTTTACCCAAATTGTTTCTCGGGATGGATCAAAACTTCTGAAGATTGCGTCGAACTCGTACCCATTCATTAGGGACAGGTGAATGCGGGCCAGGTACTTCATGTGTCCAAATAGTTTCTGAAGATCCGCTTCACTCACGGCGGATGCGGCGGAAACCGTAGGCGCCTGGTCTCTATGCGCCAAGTCCGGCACTCGTTCCGCAAATTCCGGAAGGGCGGGATAGGCTTCGGAGAGGGCGCGCATTCGCTTCATCGTATAGGTCTTCTCGTCCGCCGGAGTGTGAAGCAGGCTAAGCAGCGACGTTAAATAGACGCCATCCCCCTTCTGCAAGTCGTCCCGGAGTTCACTGTAGTGGGCGGCCACAGAATCTTTAATCTGTTGATTTTCAGGGGGATTCTCCGCATTGCCGGCAGAAAGTGTTATCACCGGCATAACCAGTGCAAGATACAGCCATGAGGTTTTCGTCATCTCGTGATTATGGCAAAAAGAAAAGTCAACGCGGGAAACGGAAGGTTCTGATGACTATCACTGCGGAATTTATTTTCCTGTGCCGGGAATGCCGATGTCCGCTACGACGAGCTGGCCGACGAACGGTCGCGCGCGGGGGAGGATGAGGCCTTTTTTCATCACCGCCATCGTGACTGTCACATTTGCTCGGACGGCGATGCCAAGCGGTTTGCCTGTATCGGCATCGAGGCCGGAGGGGACGTCCACAGCGACAACCCTTTGGCGGGCATGATTGATCCATGCGATGGCTTGACGATAAGGGTCGCGCAGCTCGCCGGTCGTGCCGGTGCCGAGAAGCGCGTCGATGATGATCGTCCCCGGACGGATAGGGTTTCCGGTGTGAAACGCTTTGAAGCGGACGGAACATCGCCGGGCGATGGCGGCATGAAGAGCGACGCTTCCTTTATACTCGCTCGGGTTCTTGAGCCACCGGACCTCCGCGTTCACGCCCCATCCTTTGAGCCAGCGGGCGGCGACGATGCCGTCTCCGCCGTTATTTCCCCCGCCGCACATCGCGATCACGCGACCGGGCTTCCGCTTCAGTAAACGAAGCGCCTCGGCGGCAACCGCTTTTCCCGCATGATCCATGAGCACAAAGGCCGGAATTCCAAAATGATGAATCGCGCGCTCATCCAGTCGTCGCATCTGCGCCGCCGATACGGAGATAGCCATACCTTCAGGATACCAAAGCCGGCGGGAAGAGGGACCGAATTGAAACCTCATGCGGGGTTTGATTGTCGATATTTTATAGACGCTAACAACGAAATGTAAAAGGAGAATTCCATGCCACTCGAAAAAGGCAGCAGCCGGAAGACGGTTTCAAGGAACATCAAAGAATTGAGGCACTCGGGACGGCCGCAGAAGCAGGCCGTCGCGATCGCTCTCAAGAAAGCCGGGAAATCACGGAACAAATAGACGCGCGTTTCGTGCGGGACGTTTCTCGATTGTCTAGAATGTACGGACATCGATGAAACGTTATCTCGTCAAACCCAAGTCCAAAGTTCGGCTCGCGCAGATGAGTCCGGATGATCCTCATTTGTGCCCGGACAAAGATAAAGCCAAGGAAGAGATTGAGAAATGGTTGAACCGCTTGGATGCGCTGCAGGAAAAACTTTACGCCGAAGGCAAGCGTTCGCTTTTGATTGTGCTGCAGGGGATGGACACGGCCGGCAAAGACGGCGTCATCCGGCACGTGATGCGGGGCGTCAATCCCCAGAGCTGTCGGGTTGTTTCCTTTAAGCAGCCGAGCGTGGAAGAGCTCAAGCATGATTTCTTGTGGCGGGTTCATGCCAACGTTCCACCCCGAGGGTCCATCGGCATTTTTAACCGCTCCCACTATGAAGATGTTTTAGTGACGCGCGTTCATGGCCAAATTTCGCACAGCACCGCGCGGCAGCGCTATAAGGAAATCCGGCATTTTGAAACATTGCTGACCCACTCCGGCACGCAGCTGGTCAAATTCTTCCTGCATATTTCCAAAAAGGAACAGCGCGAGCGTCTGCAAGCCCGCCTCGATGATCCCCACAAGCATTGGAAGTTTAACGCCGCGGATTTGAAAGAGCGAGATAAGTGGAAAGCGTATCAAAAGGTCTATGAAGAGACGCTCGGCCAGACGAGCACCAAAGAGGCGCCTTGGTACATCATCCCGGCCGACCGAAAATGGTACCGCAACTGGCTCATCGCCAAAATTCTTGTGGATCTGCTGGAAAACATGCACCTGAAATTTCCGGAGTCCGACCCCGACATCAACTTCTCCAAACTAAAAATTAAGTGATCGAAAGGAGCCGTTAGCGCTTGTCGCGATCGTACTCGTCGTGGCGGCGCACCCAGAAGCCCGTGTCATGGCGCCCTTTGGGGGCGCGGTCCAGCCACTGATACATGCTCCAAAGGACGTCCAGTCCGCGCGCATAGGCGGAATAGGTGTGGTAGATGACGCCATCCTCGAGAATAAAGGAACTCATGCCGGGCGCCTCGCGCGAGTAAGTGGCCCAATCCGTTCCGGTCGAGGCCGCGATCTTCGTTGCCATATCTGACACTTCCATCTTCGCGTCTGTTTTGCCGTTGCCCCGGCGCGAGCCGAGAGAGCCCGGGCTGAAATTGTATTTCACATCGCCCTTGCGCTGCTGCTCCTGAGTAAACCCGACCCCATAGTCGAAGTTGAAGTCGCCGCCAAACGAGGAGGCCCAGGGAAAGGACCAGCCCATTCGCCGTTGATACGTTTTGAGTTTCTCCAGCGGCGCGCGCGAGACCGCCCAGAACATCACATCGTGGTTGGCCAGGTGCGTATAGACACCGTTGAAGCTGTCCGCAATCGACGAGCAGGACGGGCAGCCGGCTTTGTAGTCGGGTCCGAACATGAAGTGGTAGATGACGAGCTGTGAGCGCCCTTGGAAAAGGTCCACGAGCGACGCCTTCCCCTCGTCGGTCTCAAACTGGTACGCCTTCTCGACCCGCACCCATGGCAACGCCTGGCGCTGCTGCGCCAGCTTGTCGCTCTTATGCGTGAGTTCCTTCTCCGCTTTGAGCAGCTTCAGCCGCGCCGCCAGCCACTCTTTGCGTGTCCCTGTCTTGTGTTTGGTCATCATGAGTGCCTCCTTCATCTAAGATACGCAGAGCTTAGCCATGGCGCTTGAAGTATTGAACGGCGCGCTCGTGCTTTTCTGCCGCGGCGCGCGCGGTGAATGTTCCTAGATTCCGCCGCTTGCCGGTTTGCGGATTTTGTTTGCGCGAATACAATCGATATTTGCCGGATTTCAGTTTTTGGATCATAATGTCCTCCTTTATAATAGATTAGATTCATGAACCGAATGCAAAGTTACCGGGCCATTTATTTTTCTTCCGGAATGATTCTCTTGAGGATGGACGACAGGGCAAGACCGAAGAGGACAAAGGCGAGGAACAACACAAAGCCGGGTTGAAGGGCGGTTTGATTGGTCGCGATCACGCCGACGGCTTCCGATTGAAAATTCAAATTCTTCAGCTGACCGTTTAACACGCCGTTAAATCCGATATAAGCCATGAAGATGGCCACCACCATGACGTCCGCCATGGACCATTTGCCGGACTGAAAAGCAAAAAAATGCACCGCCTTCTGTTTCCTGAATCTTTCATCGCCGAAAAGGCAAAGAAGCGTGGAACAAAGCTTGGTGATTGGAAAAATAATACTGAAGAGAAGGATCAGAAATCCGACAAGAATCGTGTCCGGCTTTCCGGCGCTCATTAAAATCGACACCATCTGCATAATGCTCTTGCTGCGGTAAAAGAGCAGCTGATTGGTGAACTGCAGGTGGTCGCCTAAAAGCAAAAAGTCGACATTTTTGATGCGCGCATCGATATCGATCATGGGAAGCGCCAAAGCCGAGAGGAGCAGAATAAACGCCAGCGCAACCGAGAGCGCATAGAGCGGTTTATAAAGATCCTGCCGGTCACGCGCCGTCCACCAAACGCCTAAGAATAAAAACAGGCTTGCGATCATGATGGAGGCATAGAGGCGAATCTTTTTCTGAAAGGTATGGATCATCCCGCCGACGCGGATATTAAAATCGTCCACCGTGTTCACGTTATAGTGAGCCAGAAGCTCATGCAGCGAAACGCCTTCCTGCTCGCCTTGGGCCGCCTGCGCTTCCCGGATTTGGTCTATTGCCAAGTTCTTGATCTTCTCCAAGTTTTCCGGTTTCTTCATTTCATCCATAATCGCCTGCGCATAGTCGGGCGCCTGCTCAGTAAGAGAGCCGGTGTCCACAAAAACTTTGAATGCCAATTTTTTGACTTTGCCGCGAAGGGTTCTTTGCGGCTGCTGCATTATTTTGCCGGTTTGCGTGATCAAGGTCATGAGCGCTTTTTCAACCGCCGGCCGGATGGCGTTTTCTTCCTCAGGGGTTAATGTGAAATTCGATATTTTCTCGGAGGCAATCGCCTTGATGTGGGTTTTCCAGACCTCCACGGATAAGAGGCCGTTGCGAATACTGTTGACCTCGGCGTAATCTTCTTTAAGCGCCGATTGCCGGTTGACAAGCTGCAGAATGCTCGCTCCGCACCACACGTTGACCGCTAAGACAGGAATTAAAAGCAGGAACACCATCGTTCGATCTGATGGAGTCCCCTTCAAAAAGGAACGAGGCATAGTAAAGGTGAGACAATAAACCGGCCGCTGACGTTACATAACAATTACAATACTCTGATGCCTACATTTCCCGATCCCAAGCGGCAGGTACTGTTGACGCTCAGTCTTTCGCCGGCGGGGACGCTGCATCTGCACAGCGGTTCCGAAGAAGACGCGATCGGCGGCGATGTGGCCTGGCGTCTGGAAAAGGCCTTCGGACAGAATCAGGGAT
>Ga0206852_1051_pt2 | contig 28207 bp, 24 predicted proteins | sample Alteio_BWOrgCont_14_FD_152849 | JGI IMG/M metagenome (GOLD analysis project Ga0206852, IMG submission 152849) | Enriched cells from forest soil in Barre Woods Harvard Forest LTER site, Petersham, Massachusetts, United States -... | ecosystem: Environmental > Terrestrial > Soil > Temperate forest >... | reverse complement strand
GTGGTTATTACGGACGATGTTAATGTCGCCATGAAAGATGTAAATTGGGCTGTTTTAGTGGGTTCTATGCCACGTAAAGCGGGTATGGAGCGAGCCGATCTATTGGCCATCAATGGCGCTATCTTTACGCCACAAGGGCGTGCGATTAATGAACATGCGGCTGATGATGTGCGTGTGTTTGTGGTCGGTAATCCTTGCAATACCAACTCTTTAATTGCTATGCATGCGGCACCTGATGTGCCACACGATCGTTTCTTTGCGATGACCATGTTGGATGAAAATCGTGCTAAAGCACAATTGGCCATCAAAGCGGGAGTTGCTGTGTCCGCTGTTAAAAATATGATTATCTGGGGTAATCATTCTTCTACTCAATACCCTGATTTTTATAACGCAAGCATCAACGGAAAAGCCGTTACGGATGTGATTACAGACCAAGCTTGGTTAACTGAAAAATTCATTAATGTGGTTCAAAAGCGTGGTGCGGCTATCATTGAAGCGCGTGGCGCTTCTTCAGCGGCATCTGCTGCGAATGCGATTATCGATAGCCTCTATAATTTAACGCATGATACCGCTAAAGATAATTCTTTCTCTGTGTCCTGCTGTTCTAAAGGCGAATACGGTGTTGATGAAGGTTTAATCTTCTCATTCCCTGTGCGTACTGAAAACGGAAAATTGATTGTAGTCCCAGGCTTCAAACACAATGAATTTGGTCAGCAAAAGATCGAGCTGACTTTAAATGAATTGCGCTCTGAGCGCGATGCGGTGGATGAACTCGGATTGATTTAACTCCCGTAGGGGCACCTCTTATGGGTGCCCTGTCACAACCCTCATATCAAATCAATGAAAATACTCGGCATCGAAAGCTCCTGTGACGAAACCGCCGTTGCCATCTATGAAGAAGGGCAGGGCATTGCCGCGCATCAAATCTACAGTAAAGTCGCTTTGCATTCTTCTTATGGCGGTGTGGTTCCTGAGCTGGCCGCACGCGATCATATCCGTCAATTAACCAAACTCATCGATCAAAGCTTAACAGAGGCCAAGCTGAAATCCTCTGATTTAACAGGCATTGCTTATACCGAAGGCCCGGGTTTGATTGGCTCCTTGTTGGTGGGAGTGAGTGTTGCTAAAAGCCTAGCCTATAGCTTGAAAATACTTTGTTTAGGTGTGCATCACCTCGAGGCTCATCTGATGGCTGTTATGCTAGCCGAGCCTAAACCCAGCTATCCCTTCTTGGCTTTGTTAATCTCAGGTGGCCATACTTTATTGCTCGAAGTGCAGAGCCTTGGCTCTTATATTCATTTAGGTGAAACCTTGGATGATGCTGTTGGAGAAGCTTTCGATAAAACAGCTCGTTTACTAGGCTTATCTTACCCAGGCGGTCCTGAATTAGCGCATCTTGCCGAATCCGGTAGAGCAGGGCAGTTTCAACTACCTCGCCCCATGCTCAACAAACCCGGTTTGGATTTCAGCTTCAGTGGATTAAAAACCCATGTCATGAATCTAGCTCGTGCGAATCAGGTTTTAGAGGATCCCCAAAAGCGAGCAGATCTAGCCTATGAGTTCCAAGAAGCGGTGGTGGATACCCTTATTTCCAAGTGTGAACGCGCTGTTAAGCAAACAGGGATTCGGCAGTTGGTGATGGTGGGTGGTGTGAGTGCCAATCTGCGTTTACGATCTGAATTAAAGCGTCGCTTGCGGGATACCGATGTTTATTATCCTTCCACAGATCTTTGCACCGACAATGGCGCGATGATTGCCTATTTAGGTTATTTACGTTTTAAGGCGGGAGAGCAAGATGGAGACTTGGTGATTCGTGCGAAGGCAAGATGGTCTTTGTCCTAGGGTTTTGTTGGGCTTCATTTTAGTCAGCCCAACAATCCCAAGAATCAGCGTTATTTCATAAACTTCGAGAAATCAATTTTATCTTCAGTCCCTGAGCGTAATTTCTGAATATTAGCCATATGCTTCCAAGCCAACAACAGTGTAATAAAGGCTAAAGGAATGAAGTAAGTTGGAGAGCTAAAGAACAAGGCATAAAAAGGCGCTAAAACAGCGGCAACCAAAGCTGCTAATGAAGAATAACGGAACACGGCCGCTACCACGATCCACGTCACGACAGTGAAGAGCCCCAACCAAAGAGATAAGCCTATGCAAACCCCCAGCATAGTCGCAACGCCTTTGCCGCCTTTGAATTGAAAGAAGACTGGAAATACATGACCTGCAACAACAGCCAAACCCACTAGACCTAATTCGAAACCCGAAACCCCAAAAAGTTTAGCAATTAAAATCGCTAAAAAGCCTTTAAGTATATCCGCTCCTAAAACGATCAGAGCTTGGTTTTTCCCATTTAAACGCAAAACATTCGTCGCGCCTGCATTTCCTGAGCCGGCACTACGAGGGTCAACCCCGCCGAGATATTTACTGATTAAGACGCTACTAGAAACTGAACCGATGCAATAAGCGATGGCAAGACAGATAATAAAAGCTACCATGAGTTCCTCCTTTTAAAACACGAATTCCTTAGGACCGGATTATCATACTGGCTTCGTTAGGGGGTGTCTACCGTGGTCTAAAAGGTAGCGGGTACAAAAGAGCTGTTTTGTACCCGCTACCGCTTATTGTTTTGATTGATTAATACCCACTTCAATTGTAGATTAACTCCCTTTACTTCTGCCTTGGAGTTAATAATATGAGCCGAGATGCCCATCCTGTTTTAACTGATATTGCGATTAGCAGAGGGTATTTAGTGAGCCTTTATGAGAGCTATCGCTCAAGTTTGGGCTTCTTGGGCATCTTTACTCCCGATACCGAAGCCATGCGAAAGCTTAAGGTCTTTTACGAAAGCACAGCGATAGATGGAAGCTCAGAGACAGCGAATCTTTCTTTCTCAGGGCTTTTGCAATTAAGCTTCATTATCTGTGATGGCCTAGAAGAGAGTCTGCTCTCGCGAGATAAATTCAATCACTTAGTTGAAAAAATGGGCCTTTATTGGCCGATTTTTAAAACAATTTGTCAGATAGGCATTAGTGCTCCTTTACAGGCCGCTTTCACTACTTTTCATCCAAGTGCGCTATCAGCTACTAATAGAGAGAAAGCATCGCATATCATTGCTCATTTATGTGAAGTTCTTAGAAAAGCCAAGCTAGAGGCTTCTGCTCGTCCCGATTTGAGAGCTATTGATTCATCCTTTAGCCACAATTCCATTGCGTTCTTAATGCTTTATGCTCATTATTTTTGTGGTAATGATACGACTGATTTAACTCATGCTGCCTTAAGAATATTTCCCAAGATAGGCCTATTTTCAAAGGCTGAGTTAAATGAAATTTTTGATAAACTAGCGACAAGTACCTTCAAATTTAATATTGCCGCTGCTCTTATTAAATTAAAAGAAAATCACCCATCCATAGGAGACCAAGCTTTTTGGCCTGAAAATCTAAGGCTGATTTTTGCGCATCCTGATAAAGCTGGAAAAATTTCTTCCACACTGTGTGTATTAAAGTTAATGGCTGGAGGTTCTGGCCTCTCAGTCTGTAGAGTATTATTTGCTGCTAATATTCAGTATGTAGACTTAATAGATTTTTTCATGAGTAAGTTGCCTAGACCCAGCCTCCATCATCTTAGTCGTTTACTTAATCATGCAGCTTTACTACATAGATTTATTTCTACTTTAAATAACAATGACAAATTAAATATGATTTTTTCAAAAGATACGCCTTATATAACGGAATTCGAGGGTATTGATGAAGCCGCTATATTCGAGCATCTCATAACTATATGTGAATTAAGCCAGGCTAATCCTGACCTAGCTATGTCCGCCTTTAGGGTTTATTTTGAGAATATTATTTTTAGCTCTACAGGGAGCGATCTTACCAACCGCCTCTCTGAAGCTACATGCGCCAATGCTCTTCAACATGCTTGTGAAATATTGAGAGCTCCTATCCCTTTTGATCTTTTATTGCTGGCCAATCCTTCTCGTTCTAGAGCATTGTTCAATGATCGCTTAGCCCCAATTCCTCCTCATCCGGTGAGACCTCGCATTCCTGAGATGATGGATCGACGAGAGAGATCTCATCTTCGTTCTGTCATCGGCGAAGCTTTTAGGCTAGGTGGAAGCAGCCCTCCTGCTGCACCAAGAGATTTTGGTACAAGGGCACACAGAGGCGAATTGTTTTTTCCTCGCCAGTCGTCTACTCCATCTCCACCCCCTTTCAGTAATCCTTTAAGAGGATTTTTTCTTGGTCACGCTGAAGATAGAGCAGTTTCTCCTACATTAGCCTGTACTCCTGGTAGACCTACCTCAACACCTTTCAGAGAACTAACTACAACAGCAGGCTTTTTTTCTCCTCCCAGATCTACAGCCGCTAGCTCTAGTGCAGCAGCGAGCGGCTCTGAGGCAGTTGCAACAGCGCATTTATAGGAGCGCCTCTATGCTGTTTTGATTGATTAATATCCACTTCAATTGTAGATTAACTTCTTTAATTCTAGCGGAGAGCTACTCGCGTGAAAGCCGTTCAAGTCAGCCATTTAACAAAGACCTATAAAAATGGTGTTCCAGCCCTAAAAGACGTGAGCTTCGAAGTGGAAGAGGGCGATTTCTTTGCTTTGTTGGGGCCCAATGGAGCCGGTAAATCGACCCTGATCAGCATACTCACCTCCCTCGTTAAAAAGACCGAAGGCCAGATTTCTATTTTTGGACATGATTTGGATCATGATTTATTGGCTGCCAAAGCCTGTCTCGGTGTGGTTCCTCAAGAATTCAACTTCAGTATCTTCGAAAAAGTCATTGATATTGTGATTACCCAAGCGGGTTATTATGGCATCGAGCATAAAGAAGCTAGCCGACGCGCTGAGCATTATTTAAAGGCCTTAGGCTTATGGGATAAACGCAATGAAATTGCACGCAGCCTTTCCGGCGGTATGAAGCGTCGCCTCATGATTGCACGTGCTGTTATTCACGAACCTCGTTTGTTAATTTTGGATGAACCGACAGCCGGTGTGGATATTGAATTAAGACGTTCTAGTTGGGATTTTTTAACGCGCCTTAATAAAGAAGGCACCACCATTATTCTAACCACGCATTATCTGGAAGAAGCGGAAAATCTCTGTAGAAATTTAGCTATCATCAATAAAGGCCAAATTATTAAAAATGCGCCCATGAAGGCGCTGCTCAAAGAATTGGATAAAGAATATTTTATTTTATATTTTAAAGATCCCTATGAACTTGAGATTAAGCTGGATGATTATGGGGTTAAATCCATTGATTCGCTAACCCTCGAAGTTGAAATCGCGCACCACCAAAGCATTACGCATTTATTGGAATTGTTATCGGCTCTTGGCATTGAAGTGAGTCGTTTGCGCAATAAAACCAATCGTTTGGAAGAATTATTTCTACGTTTAACGACGGAAGGCGCACCCTCATGAAAAACACACGTCAACAATGGATGGCTTTTCAAACCATCGTGCACAGAGAAGTGCGACGCGTGTTCCGTATTTGGTTACAAACCATTGTGCCGCCTGCGGTCACAACCTGTCTTTATTTTGTAATCTTTGGTAATTTAGTGGGCTCACGTGTGGGCTTAATGGGCGGCTTTCCTTATGCTGAATTCATCACGCCCGGTTTGATTATGCTCTCAGTGATTAACGCCGCTTACACTAATGCGTTCGGTTCATTTTTTGCCGCTAAAATGCAGCGCACTTTAGAAGAAATGTTGGTAGCACCCCTTTCCTTATGGGTCATCATTATGGGTTTTGTGGCCGGTAGTGTGGTGCGAGCATTAATTGTAGGGACTGTGGTCACCCTGGTTTCAACCTTTTTCACGCCTCTACACTTTTATTCAGGTTTTATTATTGTGAGTGTCGCTATTTTAGCTGCGACGATTTTTGCCCTGACGGGAATACTCAGTGCTATTTATGCCAAAAAATACGATGAAGCCGCCTTTGTGCGAACCTTCATTTTAACGCCGCTCACCTATCTCGGTGGCGTCTTTTATTCCACTCGCTTATTACACGGCTACTGGCATTTATTTTCCTCAATGAATCCCATTGTCTATATTGTCAACAGCTTCCGCTACGGCCAGCTCGGAGCACCCACCTTTCAAATTCTCTATGCCTATGGAGTGATGATTTTTGGTGTGGTGTTTTTATTTTCTTTTAGTATTTGGGCGTTTAATCGGTCTAAGAATCTCTAATTGGCGTCCCGAGCTGGATTCGAACCAGCGACCTATCCCTTAGGAGGGGATCGCGCTATCCATCTGCGCCACCGGGACCCATCGGGGATTTTACTCATTTTATGGCAAAATGCGATTAAATAATCTATACCCGACGCCCCTCAAGAGGCGAAGTTTAAGTTTCAGCTTGCGAGAAGTTGAGGCGTTCTGATCGAACAAAAGGCGAGGAATAGTCATTCTATTTTGAGCCTTTTGTGATTGAAGAACGCCTCAAATTCGAAGCAAGATGGAGCTTAAACTTCGCCTCTTGAGGGGCGTCGGGTATATAGGGACCCCCTTGGGGCTGCCCTCTCAAAAAATGCCTGGCTATTGGGCGCTCCTGCGCTATGAATTTTGATGTTATTTCATCTGTTCACAGATGCCTGCTTTCAGGTATACTCGCTCTGATTTTACGGCCCGGTAATAGGGATGTTGCATTAGTTTAAACCTGGAATTTTTGCTCTTATGTACTTAAAAACTATTAAGTTAGTCGGTTTCAAATCCTTTGTAGACGCTACCACTTTTCCTATTCGTTCGCATATGAATGCGATCGTGGGTCCTAATGGTTGTGGTAAGTCTAATGTGGTGGACGCTATACGCTGGGTCATAGGCGAAAGCTCGGCCAAGCAGCTGCGTGGCCAGTCCATGTCGGATGTTATATTCAATGGCACCACCAATCGTAAGCCGGTGGGTAAAGCCGCGGTCGAGCTTATCTTTGATAACACAGACGGCACCCTGGTTGGCGAGTTTGCCAAATACACTGAATTGGCCATACGCCGCGAAGTAACCCGCGATGGCATCTCAAATTATTATCTCAATGGCACTTCCTGCCGTCGTAAAGACATTATTGATATTTTCCTAGGCACTGGTTTAGGTCCTCGCAGCTACGCCATTATTGAACAGGGCATGGTTTCACGCTTGATTGAAGCTAAACCCGAAGATTTGCGTGTGTATATCGAAGAAGCGGCCGGGATTTCTAAATACAAAGAACGTCGTCGTGAAACTGAAACTCGCATGCGCCACACCGAAGAAAATTTGGAACGCGTTAACGATGTCTGTGAAGAGCTGAATAAACAATTAAATCATTTAAAACGTCAATCGAATGCGGCTGAACGTTATCATGTTTTAAAAGAAGAAGATCGTCTGTTGAATGCCCAATTTCGAGCCATACAATGGCGTGAGCATTCCAAAGATTTAGCGCACAGAGATCAAATCTTATTAGAAACTGAAACACGTCAAGAAGAACAAATAGCCGCTCAACGGCAGTTAGAAACCAATTTAGAAAAAGCACGGCTCGATCAAACGGAATCGATGGATGCTCATAATGCGGTTCAAAAAAATTATTATGGTTTAGGCGCTGAAATCGCGCGTTTAGAGCAACGTATTAAAAGCCTGCAAGAACAAGCGCAACAGTGGCAACAGGAATACGATGAAACGGATAGTTTGTGGCGGGAAATCAACGATTCCTCTGAAGAATACCACTTGCAAATTCATGAGCTCAGCTCCACGTTAGAACACTTAATTCCTAATCAAGAAAAAATCCATCAACAAAAAGACGAGTCCCTGCTCAATCTAAACAAAGCTGAAAGCCAAATGAGCCAATGGCAAGAGCAGTGGGATGGTTTTCAACGAGAATGCTCGCAATCTTCACAACAACTTGAAGTTAATAAAACCAAGATAGATCATTTGAAAGCGCAGCTAACTTCGCTTTTAGGGCGTAAGGCTCAGCTTCAGTCTACCTACGATAATTTAAAGCCAGATGAACTAGAGCAGGAAATTTCACCTTTAAGCTTGAAGGTTAATGAGCTGCAACATGAAATAGCAGCCATAAAAGAAGCTCTAGAAAGCTTAGCTCAGCGCATTAATCAACAACGTTCATCGAATACAGAAAGTGCTACTAGCTTACAAGCTTTGCGCGATCAATTGCAGAGTTTGAAAGGGCGTCATGCTTCGCTGGATGCTTTGCAGCAGTCTGCTTTAAAACAAAATGATTCCGAAGTGATGGGTTGGTTGTCTAAGCACAGCTTGGCTGAAAGACCTCGCTTGGCTCAGGAATTGCAGGTTGAATCCGGCTGGGAAACGGCTGTGGAAACTGTATTAGGTGATTATTTTGATGCTGTGTGTGTCGATGAATTATCGGAATGGACGCATGATTTAAATGGCTGGCAGCAAGGGCATTTAACGCTCATTCAAAAAACGGATGGAGCCCCTGCAGCGCACGCTGGAACTTTAGCCAGTAAATTAAAAGGCAGCTGGCCCTTAAGTGGTTTGTTGGAAGGCATTTATGTGGCTAATGATCTCGCCACGGCTTTAGAACAACGCGGTTCTTTAAAAGAACATGAGTCCATTGTTACCCCAGAAGGTATTTGGTTAGGAAAAAATTGGCTACGTGTGAATCGGGCGACTAATGCCGACAGCGGCGTGCTCTTGCGCGAACAAGAATTGGCTCGTTTGCAGCAAGAAATGCAAAGCTTAGAAGCTAAAATTAGCGAACAAGAAGCCATTGCGCAACAAGGCGAAATTGAGTTACGTGAGGTTGAAACAGCGCGTGATCGAAAGCATAAAGAATATCAAGAATGGGCGGCTCAACTCACGCAAGTGCAATCCGACTTAAGCTCGAAACAAACGCGTTTAAATGAAGTGCGTCAACAGCAGCAGCGTTTAGAACGTGAATTGCAAGACTGTGAAGTGCAAGTTGATCAATACCAGAATCAATTGGTGAGTATTGAAGCTAATTGGCAGCAAACCAGTCATTTGCAAGATGCACAAGCCAAATGTCGTGACGAGCTTTTAAGCCAACGCGATCAGTGTCGTGCTCATTTAGAGCAAGCACGCGATTTAGCGCAAAATCATCGTCAACAAGCAGATCAGTTAGCCATACAATTGGCCGCCAATGAAAACCAATTAGCGCTTTTGAAGCAAACAGTTCAACACAATGAAAAACGTTTGAATCAATTGCAAGACAAGCGTGAGAATCTGGCTAAAAATTTATCCGAACGTGGCAGTCCTTTAGAAGAATTAAATACGGAACTTCAAGCTCAATTGAGCAAACATTCCGTGGCTGAGCAAGAACTTAATGCGGCTCAAGCGCTCTTTGATGGCTTCACCCAGTTGCTAAAACAATTAGAAACGGAACGCAATCACATCCAGGCTAACTTGAATGAAATTCAATCAAGTCTTGAAAATATTCGTATTGATCGCCAATCCATGCTGCTCACTCAAAATGCCTTGAAAGAGCAAATTGAAGAGCGTCAATGCACTTTAGAGGAATTACTGCCTCAATTACCCGAAAATGCTGTGGCTAAAGTATGGCAAGATCAGATTACTCAAGTGGTTTCAAAAATTGAACGTCTAGGGCCTATTAACTTGGCCGCTATTGATGAGTTTAAAACTGTTAATGAACGTAAAGAATATTTGGATCAGCAAGTCAGCGATCTCAATGAAGCCTTGGAATTATTGCGCAATGCCATTCAGAAAATTGATAAGGAAACGCGTACTAAATTTAAAGAAACCTTTGATGCGGCTAATGAGCGTTTCCAAAGTTTATTCCCACGCATTTTTGGTGGTGGTAGAGCCTATTTAGAATTAGAAGAAAATGACTTATTAACAGCGGGTGTTGTGGTGAAAGCTCAGCCTCCGGGTAAGCGCAATACCACGGTTCATCTCTTATCCGGCGGTGAAAAAGCCTTGGTTGCTATTTCTTTGGTCTTCTCAATGTTCCAATTAAATCCCGCGCCTTTTTGTGTGCTGGATGAAGTTGATGCGCCTTTGGATGATATTAATGTGGGTCGCTATTGCCAGCTGATTAAAGAAATGTCGGATAAAACCCAGTTTATTATCATCAGTCATAATAAAGTAACCATTGGTATAGCCGAGCATTTATTGGGCGTCACCATGCAAGAGCCGGGTGTTTCAAGAGTCGTGTCTGTGGATATGAATGAAGCGATTGCGTTGGTGGAATAAAAGGAGCTAATTTATGTTAATCAAAATCTTAATAGCATTAGCTTTAACAGCCATCTTGGTTTTTGCCAGCCTTAAATTGCTTAAGCTGAGCCGACAACAAAAAAGCAGCCCTCGAAATCATCGTGAGCCTATTTTAGGCGGCAAAAATAAGTTACAGGAAGGGGATGATGTGCAAGTGGCGCCTCTTCAGCTAGAAGACAGCGATGCGGTTTTAGGTATTAAAGTCTTGGGCCCCATCGTCGCTGAAAAAACTCAACCTTCTGAAAATCAAAAACCAAAAACCCCAGCCACTATCGTTGTTTATTTAATGGCTCCTAAGGGTCGGCCTTATATAGGTTATGAATTGCTGCAGTCTTTATTGGCGGCAGGCCTGCGTTTTGGTGAGCACAATATTTTCCATCGTTATGAAGACAATAATCCTAATGCCAAAGCTTTATTTCATTTGGCTTCGGCTAATTCACCCGGTACTTTTGAATTATCTAAAATGGGTTCTTTTTCATGCCCAGGTTTAAGTCTTTTCATGCAACTCGATGCTCGGCGTGATAATGCCGCTATTTTTGAGGATATGCTGGATACCATCAATGAGTTATTAAATGAACTTGGTGGCGAGCTTTGGGATGATCAGCGTAAAGGTTTGAGCATGGATAAAATTACTGAATATCGCCTACGTATTCGTAGTTATCATGAAGCGAATCGTTTGCCTGATTTCTTTGATCAATACCAACAGGCATAACTTCTCGATAGTAGGATTTAATGACTGAAATTGAAAAACTACGTCAGCAAATCAACGAACATAATTATCGCTATTATACTCTTTCCGAGCCCACTGTTTCCGATGAAGAATACGATCGATTATTCCGACAATTACAAGATTTAGAAAAAAAATATCCTGAATTAATTAGCACAGATTCTCCCACACAAAGAGTGGGGGTCGCTCCCTTAACAGAATTCAAATCCGTTACACATGACATTCCCATGCTGTCTCTCAGCAATGCCTTTGATGGTGAAGAATTATCCGCCTTTCATCAACGCATTCAGCAACGTTTAGAGAATAAACAGAGCATTGAATACGCCGCTGAACCTAAATTAGATGGCGTGGCCGTGAGCCTTCGTTATGAGCTTGGTGAATTAAAACAGGCGGCGACTCGTGGTGATGGCGCAAGCGGTGAAGATATCACGGCGAATATTCGAACCATTAAAGCGATTCCTTTGCATTTACGTGGTGATGATTATCCTAAACTTTTAGAAGTGCGGGGCGAAGTGTTTATGCCCAAAGCGGGCTTCGAGCGTATTAATGAGCTTTTAGCCAAAAAAGGCGCCAAAGAATTTGTGAACCCACGCAATGCGGCTTCAGGCAGTTTGCGTCAATTGGATCCGCGTATCACGGCAGAGCGCCCTTTAAATTTTTATGCTTATGGCATGGCGCAATCGAGTATCCAACATCCTCCGCTAAAACACAGTGACATTATGAAGCAGCTTAAAGAATGGGGTTTGCCTGTTTCGCCTGAATCTCGAGTGGTCAATGATCTAGAGGGTATGGAAAAGTATTATCAATACATGGCTGAAAAGCGTGCTCAACTGCCTTATGAAATTGATGGTATCGTTTTTAAGCTTAATACACTCGCATTACAAGAACGTTTGGGTTTTGTAGCGCGTGCGCCTCGTTGGGCCATTGCTTATAAATTTCCCGCCCAAGAGCGCATGACTCAGGTGCTTGATATCAATTTTCAAGTAGGGCGCACGGGTGCTATAACCCCGGTCGCGCGTCTTGAGCCTATCTTTGTAGGGGGGGTAACGGTTAGTAATGCCACCTTGCATAATTTTGATGAATTATATCGCAAAGATATTCGAGTAGGAGATACCGTCATTATTCGCCGCGCGGGTGATGTCATTCCTGAGGTAGCACAAGTCGTCTTAGAAAAACGCCCCCAAGGAACGCATCTTGTTAAAATTCCTACGACCTGCCCTGTTTGTCACAGTGAAGTGATTAAAGAAGAAGATGAGGCCGTGGCTCGTTGCATGGGTGGTTTATATTGCCCCGCGCAATTGTCGCAAAGTATTCGTCATTATGCTTCACGTCGTGCCATGGACATTGAAGGCTTAGGTGATAAATTAGTTGAGCAATTGGTGGAGCAGCATTTAGTTAAAGACATCACCGGTATTTATCAATTGAGCGAGGAGCAATTCAGTCAGCTAGAACGCATGGGTGAAAAATCGGCAAAAAACTTAAGTGAAGCGATTGAAAAAAGCAAAGAAACCACTTTCCCACGATTTTTATACGCTTTAGGTATTCGTGAAGTAGGCGAGGCCACTGCTTTATTATTGGCTAAACATTTTCGAGATTTAAAAAAATTAGTTTCAGCCAGCATTGAAGATTTAGAAAGTATTCGTGACATTGGTCCAACGGTTGCAGATCATATTCACGGATTTTTTAAACAAAAACACAATGTGGAATTAATTGAAGAATTACAGCAGGTGGGTGTGCACTGGCCTCTATTGCCGGATGTCTCTATAAAATCCCCTTTAAAAGATAAAATCTTTGTATTAACCGGCAGTTTAAGCTCCCTCAGCCGCGAAGAAGCCAAAGAGAAATTAGAATTATTGGGTGCTTGTGTTAGTAACAGTGTTTCTAAAAAAACAGATTATGTTGTGGTTGGAGAAGATCCTGGTAGTAAATTAGCCAAGGCTGAAAAATTGAGTATTAAAATATTAGATGAAAATCAATTTTTGGAATTATTAAAACAGGCATAAAGGCTCCCCTAAGACTGTTCTATTGAAGATTATTCGTAACCGACCACCCAGTCTTTTTACGCAGTACTACAGTAATATTACTTGCCTTTCTGTTAAACTTTGGTAGCATGGCATCAAGTTGGATGAGCACGGCTCAAGTCTTTGTTAGTAGTGATGGATTGATCAAAAACGAAACTGGATCTTTAAATAGAAATCTTTGGGGGTACTTGAGGGTTTTTAGCTAAGTCTAGTTATAGAACTACTATTAAGGAGGTATGCTTATGGCAGGCCCCAATTATACGCTTGTTCCAAATGATGACATGGATCGCCCAGTTGATACCGCTGTCTTCGCCAATCCTTCCACTCCTCTCCAAACAGAAAAAGCCAACACAGAAAAAGAAAGCAAATTCCGCCAATTTCTCGCCGAATACAATCTAGCGATTGAAGAAGCGCTCAGACTAAAAAATGAAGACGAAGAGAGAAGGCTGACGCTTGCCCTTAGAAAAAACTTTGAAGAGCTAGAATTAAGGGATGAAGAAGCGCGCAAGCTTCTTGGCAATTTAGACAAACGAAATCTCAGTTTTGGCAAAACAACTTTCTTGCCCCACGAATTCAAAATTTATCTGCTCTTGCTGGGTCTTATCCCTGTCGTAGTCTTGAGTGTGCTTGCCGCTGGATTTTCATCAATTCTACTCACGCTTGTTTTACCCAGTACTTTGGTCGGTGTTTTCGGTTTAATGGCTTTAAACTACATTGCCTTTTCTCGTAATTGGAAAGTTACCGCAGGCCGCGGCGTTGCGGTGATTATTAGTCTTGCTACAGCTGTGGTGGGTATTTTTGCGGCCAGCAAATTTGGCTTGTGGGTTGCTATTCCCTTGGGTTTGGGTGTTTTTATAGCCAATATCATTTTGTATCGTGTCAGCTTACCAGTGGCTATCCAAGGTTTTTTCACCCTCTCGCGTAAATTTGTTGATTTCTTTAAGGGTAAAATTCCCTTCAAAGATCTCTCTAAAATGAAGATAACCTGGCGTGCTTTGACCATACCTTTAGCCTTAGCAACAGGCTTAGTACTGACACTCAGTATGTATTACTCCTTGTTGCCAGCCACTTTAGCGGCTCTTGCTCTTCCTGGCGTTGTTGCACTGGGAGCGCCTTATATACTTTTCCCGATAATAGCCATTGCTTTTATTGCCAATTGCATCTTTGTTTTCCGCAGTCTTTCCCTTGTTTACGATTTTGCTGCTGAAATTATTAATATCGCACGCTATGGTATTGCTCTAGATCCAGATAAAGCACCTAAAGAAGTTTACAAAGTTTTGAAGAAAACTGATTTGGAAAAATCTGATTCAAAGTTAAAACCAGAGAGTTTTGGCTTTTTTAAAGCTGCCTTTGTTTATTACTGTGATATTAAAAAAGCGGATGGCAGGGCCACAATGGCTTTTAAATTCTTTTTTCATGTGGTGCTCAAATTAGCCGTTGTTGCGTTGGTTGTTTATTTTTCGCAAAAAGCTTTAGTGGATGTTAACACGGCTTATATGCATGAAATGCTTGCCTTTCTAGGTACTGGAGTGCTGTTTACACTGAAGGATGTTTTAAACTATATTTCTTATTCAACTCGAATTGCTTTTGTATCCTACAACTTTGGAAAAATACTGAGTAATCAATTCAATGCATTTTTTGATTTTATTCTTAGAGCTCAATCTTGGCGTGATCTTGGTACGAACTCCCGTAGTTTTTTCACAAAGCTTTTGAATCCTCTTAGCTGGTGGAAATCACTAAAGACTTTTGCTATAAGGCACGCGCTTAAGTTGCGTATCACTGTAAGAGAGCAGGGCCTCGATGTGGACCTCCAGTATGTGTATATAGCCGTTTATGGCAGTGCTTGGAAAACGAAATGGAAAATCGCTTATGAAGCGAAGTGGGCAGAAGCTTGGCAAAATAATCGTTGGGACAAACTGGGCTACTATATTGTCAAAGGCCTTAACATCTACATCATTAGAACCTTTACTCGCCCCGCTGTGATGGCGAATTCTGTATCCAGTGGTATGGTGGCTTATTTAAGACTAGGTGGTATGACTTCGGACTCTATGGAGCAATTTCTTCGTGAACCACCCAAGCCTGCTAACGCAGCGTTGTATGGAGTAGGCTCAGGGGTCCTAACCCTTACCGCCGAGATTGATCTAAAAACTAAGCGTAAAAAGTTACAAAAGGGTGTTGTATCACCACAAGCTCCAGCCCCAACGCTTGTTCCGTCAGGGCCTCCTCCTGTAGAGCCTCATCAGCCTGCTGTGGCTGAGGATCAGTCTTTGCTTGGGGATGAGGGTGAAATGCCAACTCAAGTTGATGATAGTTTCTTACCCACTCCAAGTGATACTGTGGTGCTAGGGGATCCTCCTCTAAGCTCTCATCAACCTGCTTTGCCTGAAGTTCAGCCTTTACTGAGGACTGAGGTTGATGCCACTTCTTCCTCCCGAGCACCAACTCCTGATGCGGCTATCGCAGCAGCTTTTTCAGCTGCTCCGCCTCCTGTAGTGCAAGATGAGCTAGCAGGGCAAGTTCCTGCTAATGAGGCTCCAACAACTCCTCCAGCTCGTTCTCGAGATGAATCTATGACGCTGGAGACAGAAGGGCTACCACCACTAGCACTCGGCTCGGCTCGTACTCTTCTAGAGAACAGTGCTGCTCGTTTGATTTCAGGTTCAGATTCAGCTACTGCGGCCACTTCACGATTTTCTGTAGGACTTGCTGCGCCTGGTGCTTCTTCTGGAACTCCTTCCCACGAACCCGCAATGGCTCTGGACTTTGCTTCTCCACCTGGGGCTTTAAGAACTTCCGGAAGGGTTGGGGGTCTTTCTGACTTAGGAGTTCTTTCCGAATTAGGAGGTGCTCTAGACTCACGTGATGGAGAGGCAACGCCTACTGCCCCTCAAGGGCAACGAAAGACTCCAGTTTCAGATGCGGGTAAAGCTACCTCAGACTCGATCAAATTCTCGCCAACGGGTCCAACTATTCTTAAGGGTTCTGCTTCTGGACCTTATCCCGGTTTATCTCTCTTTAAACCATCTACGAATACGAGAGGTGATGCTCCAGACTCAGATACCTTAACTGTGACGCCAACCCCAACCGCAACCGCAACCTTAGCCCATCGTTTTTTAGGACCTGGAGCCGCATTTGCCACTCCTGCGGCTAATGCCGCAAGAGGTAGTGTGCTTGCTCCAGTACAACCAGCACAAGCTTCAGTGGCGGTCACTCCAAGGCTCTGATAGCGTGAATATACCCCTGGCTCTCTTGTTTAATGGGCCTTCCGCTAAGGTGGCTCCGCCGCTGATTTGTTGGGCCGGAAGGCCCAAGATTGTACTGTAATTTCAATTTTGCTAAGATCACTGACCTTATTCTTAAAGCTAGTAGTCTCATCGCATGAAATCACAAAGCAAATACCAAGCCAAAAAGCCCAACGCCCAAGGTGTTATTGAATACACAGCCTCAGAAGACGCTGTTTGGTCTACTTTGTATGCGCGACAAATGGATATCATTCAGCAACGCGCTTGCACTGAATTTATTGAAGGCTTGGCTAAGCTGAATATGCCTCCTGATCGCGTACCACAGCTTTTTGAGATTAGTCAGGTGTTGATGCCTTTAACAGGCTGGTCTGTGGTGGCTGTTCCCGCTTTAATTTCCACCGATCATTTTTTCACACTGTTAAGTCAGCGACAATTTCCTGCCGCCACCTTTATACGCATTCCTGAAGAACTAGATTATTTATCCGAGCCGGATATTTTTCATGAATTTTTTGGCCACTGCCCGATGCTGACTCAGCCTGTCTATGCCGATTTTATGCAAAAATACGGTGAAATTGCTTTAAAGGCAGCAGAGGCCGATCGTGAATTATTGGCGCGTTTATTTTGGTTTACGGTTGAATTTGGTTTAATTAAAACCGATGCCGGAATTCGTTGTTATGGCGGTGGTATATTATCGTCTAAAAATGAAACCATTTATGCGTTGGAAAGCCCTGTACCACAACGCAAAGTTTTTGATGCGGTGGATGTATTGAGAACACCGTATCGCATCGATATCATGCAAAATATTTATTATGTCATTAACAGCTATGCTGATTTGTATGAGTTACTCAATACAGACTTAAGCAAAACCATTCAGCAAGCTCGTGAATTAGGTGAATTTCCTCCTAGTTTTACAACGACGGGTTATTCAGATCAAAATGATGAATGGGTAACTTGTTAATTTGTGTTTAATCAAGAGAGCCAATTCGTGAATTGGCTCTACAGAACAAATAAGGATCCCCTGTGTCTTCAATCCCAGAAAATCTCGAGCTTTATACACAACGCCATTCCGGCGCGCATTTAATGGCCGCAGCTATTAACAAACTTTGGCCCACGGCTCAGTTTGGTACAGGTCCTGCCATTGATAATGGTTTTTATTATGATGTGCTATTAGACACACCCTTAGAAGAGGCGGATCTTAAACGCATCGAAAAAGAAATGCGTCACATGCAAAAACAACGTCTTAAATTCGAACGCCAAGAATTAAGCATTGATGATGCTATACAAAAAATGGAAGCACTTCATCAAAGCTTTAAAGTTGAATTGCTCACTTTATTAAAAGAAAAGGGCAGTACTGCCGTTGCCAAAGAAACCGGTGATGAAGATCTGGTTGCACCTTCTCAAGAAGGCGTAACTCAAGTTTCATTTTATCAAACGGGTAATTTTGTCGATTTATGTCGCGGCCCTCATGTTGAAAACACAGGGCAAATCCCTGCCTTTAAATTAACACATATTGCGGGTGCTTATTGGCGTGGTGATAATACCAAGCCTCAATTACAACGCATTTATGCTTTATGTTATGCCACACAAGAAGAATTAGAGGCTGAAATTTGGCGTGCTGAACAAGTTAAATTACGTGATCATCGTCGTTTAGGTAAAGAATTACATTTATTTACTTTTTCAGACGAGATAGGCGTGGGTTTACCGCTCTGGTTGCCCAAAGGTATGGTTCTGCGCGATGAGTTGGAATTTTTAGCTCAAAAAGAAGAACGACGCGATGGTTATCAGCGCGTTTCAACGCCGCAAATTGCTAAAGAAGCTTTATATTATTGTTCGGGTCATTTGCCTTATTACAAAGAAGATATGTACGATCCCATTAAAATCGATGAGGAAAGTTATTATTTAAGACCCATGAATTGCCCGCATCATCATATGGTCTATGCTTCCTCGCCACATTCTTATCGCGAATTACCTTTGCGCATCAGTGAGTATGGACAAGTCTATCGTTATGAATTATCCGGTGCTTTATCAGGCCTCATGCGCACACGCGGTTTCTGTCAGAACGATGCGCATATTTATTGTCGCTTTGATCAAGCCAAAGAAGAGTTTTTAAAAGTCATGCAATTGCATGTGCGTTATTACGAATTGATGGGCATTAAAGATTATTATATGCGTCTGTCTTTACCTGATTTAAATAAATTAGATAAATACGTAAACGAACCTGAAAAATGGCTCAAAGCTTTAGAAATTATACGCGAAGCGATGATTGAATCCGGTTATCCCTTTAAGGAAGTAGAAGGGGAGGCCGCTTTTTACGGTCCTAAAATTGATTTCATGATTAAAAATGTCATCGGCAATGAATACGCGATTTCCACCAATCAACTCGATTTTTTAGCCACGGAACGCTTTAATTTAAATTACACAGCTGAAGATGGTGCTAAACATCCCGTCTACGTGATCCATCGCGCGCCCCTGGGCAGTCATGAACGTTTTGTGGCTTTCTTAATTGAGCATTATGCAGGATCTTTCCCTCTCTGGTTATCGCCCATTCAAGTGCGTTTAATTCCCATAGCGGATCGTCATGTAGATTATGCACGCAAAGTTCAGGATTTCTTAATGTCAGCCGAAGTGCACAACGGTACGGGTGGTTTGCGCGTGGATATGGACAGCAGCGCCGAACGCATGCAAAAGAAAATCCGCAACGCTCAACAAGAAAAAATTCCCTATATGTTGGTCATCGGCGATAAAGAAGTGGAAGAAGAAAAAGTAGCTGTGCGTTTGCGCTCTGGAGAAGATTTGGGTGCGATAGCGGTGCCAGACTTGTTGGAACGTTTGAAGGCTGAGATATATCAATATCAATAGCCGTAGGGGCACCCCTTGTGGGTGCCCTGTCAAAAAATGTCTAAGCATTATAATTTTATAGGGCACCCGCAAGGGGTGCCCCTACGGCTAGCCCAGTAGTTGTTTAATTCCCTTCATAATCCCAGGAATCTGTTTCGAAGACTTTGGGATAGCCACCACCGTATCGTCCCCGGCCAAGGTTCCTAAAATTTCTAATTCCACGTGATTGTGATCTAAAAGGCGAGCCACCATCGAGGCGGCGCTTGGAATGGTGTGGATGACTATCAAGACGTCACTGGCGGCTATATTAATCACCAATTGGGAATAAATGGGGCTGGTTAAGGGATCGGCTAGCTCGTGCGAGAGACGGTATTCATGGGGCAGGCGATAGCTGCTCTCGCCCTTGGTATTATTCACCTTGATAGCGCCTATCTTATGCAAGAGCCTCGATATCTTCGATTGGCTCAGCTCAAAGCCTTCCTTGCTGAGGGCGGTTGCAATTTCATCCTGTGTGCTGGCCTTAGATTCGGATAATAACAGCCGTAAGGCCTCTGTAACGTCTTGTTGATGGGCTTTTTTGGACATGGCTCAGCTCCTTAAGAAAGATAGAGCGATATTAATTCATTATGAATAATTAACCAATTTTAATAATTCCTTAAGCATTGGCGGTTAAGATAATAGATATGAATAATAATTCCTACAAAATGCTTGACCATGCAGCCTGTATTAAATTAATATGCGGATATAGTGAATAAATATCTATCTGGAGCTTGCCATGACCGTCGAAACTGAAATCATAGCTGATACAGCCACAGAAAAGCCTGAAAGCTTAAGCGTGGGCTCCCTCTATTTCTCTAGATTCATCAGTCTAGCAGGAGCCCTGGGCAGTGGTCTTCAATTCGTCTTAGGCATGGTCGATTTCTTGAAGAATTTAGGCCAATCCTCAGTCGCTCTTATTTATGGCATCTCCGGCGCCTTTGGTGGTTTTTTTGGAGGCCTGATTAATCTTTTCATCAATGTGGAGCTATTAGAGGATTTTCTAAAGAGAATTAAGGATAAAAGACTGAGTGGGATAACTATCGTGAAAGAGATGAATCTTAAGAACGTCGGAAAACTTCTTTTGTATTGGTCAGGCATTTTAGTCTTTGTTGGTACCGGCGTGCTCTTTGGAATGACAGCCTTAGCCTTTGGAGGCTCTGGTGGTGTTTTAGGCATCTTAGGTATCACGGCAGGCATCTTAGTTGCTGTCATTATGATCGTTCAAGAATGTGAAACTTGGGCCAAATGTTTTAAAGACTTGAGATCTGATCAAGAAATAATCGAGCATGCTAATGCGCTTAAGCCCAGTAAGAAGGCTAAAGGGCTCGCTTTAGCCCTTTCCCTTATTAATGTCTTTGGGCTTAGTGCAGGCTTTGCCTTTGGTTTAATCACTGTACTTCACGTCTATTTTGGAGTGGCACTTATTCCAGCCGTCACTATTGGTCTGGCAATATCCTTTAGCACAGGTGCTTTTACGGAATATGTTTTTTATAATTATTTCCTGGCCGATTTCATTACTAATTTTAAAGAAAGATGGAGTGACTTCTTTAAAAACAAAAGCACCGCTACCGTAGGCCTTCTCAGTATTGGCATTAATGCCGGCATCAACGGTATTTTATCTGTTACAGCTATGCTCGGCTTAAATGCGCTTTTATTGAGCGCAGGTTTTGCTGCGATTCCCTTGGGAGTTACGATCGCTACAGGCGTTTTTTGTGGCGTTGTCTCTCTGGTATTAGGAGCGGATTTTTGGATTAGATTAATGAAGAAAATTTTTGGTGAGCCAGCTCATGCCGATTTAAGTGCTACAGTTTCCCACCAATCCATGGTGAAAGCGGCCGCTTTAGTTGTAAGTTCCTATAAGGTTGATCAGGCTATCGCTGTAGAACCACCTGTTATTGTAGGTTCGGCTGAGCCTTGTTCAGTCCAAAAATCTAAGAGTACTGCTAAGAGTTGGTGTAGATTTTTAAGCCCTAGAGCTCAAGGCTATGAGAGAATATTAAGCGCTGAAGAGCCAGCGCCAGCCACTTCCCTTGGCTTCAGCAATAACTACTGAACTAAAATTTGCCAAGCTAAATTTTTCGCGTAATATCATAAGGCGATTTTCTAAAAACCGCCTTACTTTTTTATAAGGAAAATTCTATGGAACACCCAATCACCTGGGCTTTAATAGCCAACTCTAATACCGCTTATATTTACGATCTAACTCACAAAGAAAACTTGAATAAATTGGGAAATCATTTGGTTCAACACTTAGGCGATCCTCTAGCCCGACTAAAATCCTCTGACTTGGGGAGTGACGAAGTAGGTCGCTATAGATCAGAGGGCGGTCCAACCAGCACTTTCAGCCCAGACACCGATCCTCATCAAGCTGAAGTTCAACATTTTGCGCATCTCATCAATGATTTTTTAGTAAAAGAACATGCTAAGAATCACTACAAAAATTTGATTGTGTGTGCCGAACCACGTTTCATTGGTATTTTAGAAGGTATCTTCGCGAAGCAAGTGAAAGCCTCTATTACAAAGAATATACACAAAGACTATATACCGCTTCTAAAAGAATCTATGAATTCTTTTGTGGAACATTTCGAAAAAAATCTATAAGGAGTTTTTAATGCGTAAAAATAGTATTAAAATTGTAGCAGCCTCTTTGTTCTGTGTTTTTGCAAGCAATGCGCTTGCAGCAAACACAGCGCCCCAAACCAAAAGCTATCAACTTCTAAAGCTGAAAGAAGTGGTTTCTAATACGGATGATTGCCGAAGCGTTTATCACAGCTTAAAGGCTCTTAAAAAAAGCCCTCTTAAGTTTCAATTTGCTCACACTGATAACACAGGAACTAATTTTAATTTGAACGATGCAGCTGGCAAAGTACAAAACCATAGTTATTCTATCATTGAGCAAAAGGTGAGTGGTCATGTGGCCAGTCGTATTGGTATGGGTAATTTTGTGCTAGATCAAAAGCCGATTCAATATGTGCTGGTGATTGCAGGAGACGCTGATCAACAGAATTTCAAATACCTTTATCCTGTCATTTTAAGCAGTGACAACTCACATTGCTATTTCACCGGGCTTTTAAAACCTGATTCCAAGACTTCAGAAACATTTAAAGCCAGTATTGAGCAGGGCGCTGTTAGTAAAAAAACAGATCTTGCAGGCTAAATATACTGTGCGCGGTATAGAATATCGTAGAGCCCAAAGCCGTTTGGATTTCGAGCAGATGACTGAAATCCAAGCGGAGAATTTACTCTCGGTTTTGGGGCCAGATCAACTTTCCAGTGGTTTTTTAAACACGGCCTTCACGGTTGAGCAGTTTGAAGCCATGGATGAAAGTATCGCTGTGATTGTGGCGCTGGATCACAATAAAGTCTGTGGCTATTTCTGTGCGGCTACGCTCGATTTCTTCAAACAATTTCCTTATCCTGCCGGTTTAGTCAGTCAGGCCTCGAAACTCAGCTACAAAGATAAAGCTTTAAGCGATTATCGCTGCTGTATAGTGAATCCTATTTGCATTGATAAAGATCATCGCGGTGGTGAAATTTTTAGCGAGCTTTGCCGAAGCATGATTCCCATCATAGCCAAAGACTATGAAGTCGCATTAGCCTTTATTTCCACTAAAAATGAAAAATCGTTTAATTGTTGCAAGCAATTGATGGAAGTATTAGGGAAGTTTCAGGTGAAGGATCATGAGTTTTGGGTGTTAATCTATGATCTACACCGTAGAGACAATTCATGAATTGTCTCTTTTGGCTGTAACGAGATTTTGCGACCTATTTTCTCCTAAAGGAGAAAAGAGACAATTCGTGAATTGTCTCTACGGTCACTTCGCTGTCTTTGACACATCCTCAACGGTCTGCACACCCGTCATATCAAAGGTTTTAATGGCCTTTGCATTCAAATCAAATGAATTCAAATCAACCATTTTGATGTTTTGATCTTCATAGGTTTTGAAATAAAACTTCGCATTTTGTGGATCTCTAACAACCGTTGCTAAAGTCGATTCAGAATAGACTTTATCATTGGCTTTTTCACGCACAGCACCCACCGGAATGTCGAATTGATTTAAGATATGAAAGCCTTGATACACCGCTTCTTGAGTATTCGCTGAAGGAATGGCGGTTGCTGAAAACACCGTCGCGCGCACAAAACGGGAAGGAGAGGTGAAATCGCCGGGCAATCCATGCAGGCCTGAACCTTGACCAAATTGCTGCAAGTCTTGTCCGTTAACACTCAAAGAAGGGGCATTCACAGGCGATAAATTAACGTAATTACCCAAATTCGTCAGCTGCCAATCAAAGGTAGGAGAATTAGTAAAGCTTCCCAATACATTGTCATAGACTTTTAACTTGCCATTAATAGGCTCAATCACAATGCTTTTCCCCGATTTATCATAAACGACATAATGCATGGGGGGTAAAACTGGCCAGCCTTGAGGCGTTGTAGGGACAATCACCACTGAATTTAAAGCCGCTTTAACTTCATCGGTACTCGCAAATTGTGTAACGATCCAATTAGAAAATTGAGTAGGGGAGAGCGCTTTGCTTTTATTAGCAGGCGTTACTTCGGCGTATTTTGCATAGCCTTGAAAATAAAAGGCACCCACACTTAAGCCCTTTTCATTTACACCATCAGCAATGGCCTCTTCACCAAACATACCGCCACCCACCACCGCGTATTTAGAGCTATAACTCATACCCGCTGTTCCATCTGGCAAAGTACCTTTAAAGCTATAATTTCTCGGAATCACTAAACCCCCTAAATTTAAGGGTATTCCAAACTCAACGGTACGGCCGTTAATCACGGAGCCATCTAAGGCTTTAAGTTGAATGCCTGTGCAAGCTTCGGCATTAAAAGAAGCTAAAGTGAGAGAGCAGGCGGCCAGAGCGGGAATAAAAGATTTGCGCATGATGAAACTCCTGTTAGTGAATGTCCTTGAAAAACGGAGTTATTTTATCAAAGGAAAGCGTTTGGCACCAGATATACCCATTCCACCTCGCGCGAAGTTTTTTGTTGGCGCTGATAATACTTTGTTATAGACTAATCTCGGTTCAAACAAAAAACTTAACTCAAGGAAAGATCACCATGAAAAAAGCATTTTTTATACCCTTTATTGTGCTAGCGAGCTTTGCAGTATCACCTATCTATGCCGCTCCTGCTAGCGTTGGCCAAATAGTCGCAGAGCTCAGAGCCGACATGATGAATTCAAGTGCAACTGAAAGAGGGAAGACAAAGGTAAATAGCGTTCTTGATCAATGTGCATCACAACGAACTACAGCAGCCTTATGCGGATGTTTGAATCAAAACCTACCTTCCAAAGCTCAAAGAGTTGTTAATAAATGTTATAGCTTGAGCTCTAGATAGGTTAGCGTTGATTGTGCGTGGGTTGGTGCAACCTACGCACAACGCAATAAATGATCATTTAATATTTCATCAAATGAAATAGCTTCTTTGCAAGCCTGAACAAGAGGCAAGCGATTTTTTTCCGCTAAAAGCTCGAGTATCGACAGTAACAATCCTGAACTTACAATAAAAGCTTTCCCCTCCATAGCAATACGAAGTTTTTCTTCGGGAAGCTTTGCCCTACCAACAGCCAGCCACAATTCGGAAAAATTAGTAGGTACCCTAGTTTCATCAAAAATTCTCATATTTCACCTCTGTGCTTATTTATAGGTTTAGCTTAATGAAATTAAACAGAGAAGAAAAATTGAAAGTTTATATCGAGCTGATAGCTATAGCTGATGATGAGGCTGGGCATAATGGGGTCAAGTCTTGAATCAACCGCTAAACGGTTGATTCAAGACTTGACCCCAGTAAATGTTGTTCAGCTGAAATCGGATCGACGATGGAAAGTGAAATGACTTCCTCAAGCTGTTTGAGTTTACGAAATATCAGAGTACGGCGAGTACGGCATGCCCAAGGGCAGGCAAATGAGATATAAAGATGATAACGCTTCGGCTCAGCCTTGAAACCAGAAGATCCATCCGCCGTAATGAATCGATGGAAACCATCATGTTTATCTGTGGAAGTGCTTGAAGTGGCATTGGCCTGCCAGACACCGCCAATTAAAAGTCCCATTTCTACTCCTTAGAAAACGCATTTTTGAGATTTGTGATTTGGAAAGTGCGAGATGGACTCAGACCAATCTAGCCCATCGTATTTACCTCTCCAGGCAGCAAAGCAGCGGTCCGACTTTCTTCATCGACTTCTTGGTGAGCTCTTGCGGCTTGCTGGCGGCTAACAAATAGCTTGCTCTGTTCGCGCACCTGTTGTCGTAGTCTTAGAGCAGCTTCTTGCGCGTTTGGGATCGCGAATGTGTCTTCCGCAGCAGCGGCTGGAGCAACAACAGGAGGCGGTGGAGCTATGTTCACCAATGGGTGTACACCCCACTGTTGAGTGGCCAAAGTTATGGCGGGTTTTTTGGTGCTTTCTAGTGCGTAATCGGCAACATTTTTTCCGAGATAGGGGGCAGAGAGAGCTGCTCTAGGGCCTTGAAGAAATTCAATAAGGCGGCCTAAAAAGTTATTAGGAGCGGGTCCTCCCCCTTCAAAAACTTGTAATGTCTTGCGAGCCTTTTTCATAATCGTGGTATTTCCACCTAGTCCGGAAGAACAGAAGAAAGGAACGCCAGCTCCCTCAGGGTTGTCTCCTGATTTCTTGCTTAAAATATAATTAACCATTTTTTTATTGCCGCTGGATGAAGCTGCTAATAAATAAGGCAGATGATGCCTTAAAAGTATATTAATTTTCTTAGTTTGAGGTGATTGGAGTCGGTTAATCAGGCTGAAAATAAATTTACTAGCGGGCCTCATATATAAAAAATTGCCTGCTTCTGGACCATAGATAAACTTGTCAACCAAAAATAAACCAATCCAAAAAGTGCCTATACTCCCTCCTATTAAGCTTAAACAAGAGAAGATCATCCATATTTTTGGCAGGACCAAGACTGCTGGTATAAAGGGTGTAGCATAAATAAGTAACAAACTTAAAGGCAAAGCTAATAGCAATATGGCTACGAGAGCAACAACCGCGCAAGTGCCGTCAATCAACTCATTTTCTCGAGCCAAATTTGCATTAATCAACGCAGGATGGAGAGGGGTTTGATTAAGCCCGATATAATGCAATACCTTCTTAACATGGGCTAAGTTTCCGTTCAGCTCAGCATAAAATAAAACTGTAATAAGATCATCAAGGCTAAGCTCAGATAAAAAAACATCGAAGTTCGCTAAAGCCTCTGGTTTGGCGCTGAATGAAACTAAGAGTAATTTTCTCAATCTTAGTTGATCTAAAGAAAGTGTTCTAGGATCGTCAGGATGAGATTCAGCATAGGCGATAGCTCTTGCATCGCCACTGAGATAACATAAATCATGAAGTGTGAAAGAAGATACTTGCAAGGATCCAGCAACATTGTCTACAGGAAAGTAGGGTGTTAAACGGGATAATTTTTTAAGCAAAGCTAGAAGTCTGGGTGTTGCAATAAAGCTAAGGCTTGCTGTTCTTAGTTGCTGAATAACAGCTTGAGGAATATTGAGCTCTTCACTTAAAAGTCTTGGAATGTTTTCTGCAACCCGATCTCGATGGACTCGAGATGTAGTTGAAAAAGCTGAAAGCCTATTCGCAGTGCCTATATAAGAAAAAATATCTGGAAAAAGTTGAGAAGGCAGCGTATCTAATGAGGGAGGTCTCGGATCTAAAACTCTAAGCTCTATAGCACCTTCAAGATCAGGGGCCGCTCTGCCTTCGCCGAGTAAAGGTGCTTGTTCATGACGCATACTCTTATTTCCTAATGAAAAAAAATGCTAGCCAGAAGCATAGTCGAGCCGCCGACACAGGGATTCCCAGCCCGCATATTACCACTTTTAAGTGTTTGATCAATCACAAGGGAGCATTCGGAAAGCACACTCTGTTAGGCTTCGAAGACTCAGCAGCAACCTACGATTAACAAAGTTGTTTTCTTGCTTCAGGTGCGGGCTCATTCACTGCAGTTAATTTTTTCAAGGCAATCGTAATGAGTGCATGATAGGTGGGTAAATATTCCGCTGATGTGCATTCAAAAAGAAAGTTATACAGCTTAAGTGTCCATTCATTAGAAAAATAAGTAGGGTTGTCGTTGAGATGATTAAAAAGCATCACTATGGCAGCTAAAGGCATTTTAGCAGAACTAGGTTTTAATTCTTTTCCCCTGCGTTCTAATGAGGCTAAATGATCCCGAGCAATGAGGTGATGTACAATATAGTAACCGGTCTTATCTATTGATCCCTCAAAAAGCAATTGCGTTAATTTAAGTTCGAAGTACGGAGGCAGTGAGGCTTTATTCGAAGTAATGTATGAACTTAGCTCAAAGACCAGGGCATGAGGCAGTGGGCTGTGATTTCCAGCAGCGCCAGGAGCCACAACACTAAATAACCTTGCAGATGCCTTTAAAACATGTGTAGTTTGACGCATAAAGACTCCTTTAAAATTTTTATGGAACGCGTTTTTCACGATGTGGGTAATTTAAAAATGGTGGCCAGAGGCGGAATCGAACCGCCGACACAGGGATTTTCAATCCCTTGCTCTACCGACTGAGCTATCTGGCCCGAAGTTACTTAGGGCTGGAAAGGCGTAGATTAAACCTTGTGAGACTAAGAGAGTCAAGTTCATTTCTCAGCTATTTCCGCTAAAAACAGCGGAAATAGCTTTCCTGTTTTGATGCTGGTCAAAAGCTGAGCTTTTGACCGCACTTAAGGAGGAGAATCGCGATTCTCCCCCTTAAGAATCCCCCATCGCGAAGGTTGCAGTTCCCGCTGAAGACAGCGGGAACTGCTGTTTATATTTCATTCGCTTCAACGAATCCAGCAGGCTTTTCGCTGCCGGCTCCGAAGAGGAATTTGTCCATTTCTTTTTCGAGGTATTCGCGGGCCTTGACGTCCATTAGGTTTAAACGATATTCGTTAATTAGCATGGTTTGATGATTGATCCAGGCCTGCCAGGCTTGTTGGGAAATGTGATCGTAAATTTTTTGGCCCATTTCGCCGGGGTAGGGTGCAAAAATTAGACCTTCGGCTTCTTGTTGTAATTTTGTACAGAAAATAATTCGGGTCATGTGGTTTTTTCTCCAGGATAATGTCGAGGCATACGATTTTACAGGGCACCCACAAGGGATGCCCCTACGGCAG
>Ga0206852_1060_pt1 | contig 28349 bp, 20 predicted proteins | sample Alteio_BWOrgCont_14_FD_152849 | JGI IMG/M metagenome (GOLD analysis project Ga0206852, IMG submission 152849) | Enriched cells from forest soil in Barre Woods Harvard Forest LTER site, Petersham, Massachusetts, United States -... | ecosystem: Environmental > Terrestrial > Soil > Temperate forest >... | reverse complement strand
AAGCGTTACTAAGCTGACCGGCAGTCCTTTGATTTTAGCGGTATCGTAAATCAGTTTGGCGATGTTCTCCGCGGTCGGATTGGTCTCCATCGTATACACCGGCTCTCCCGATTTGATGAGTGTCTCCCGCAGCGGGTCCTTCGCATGCAGCAGCATCCGGTGGTCCAGCGTCTGATCGATCCAGGTCTGCAGAATCTCCTTGATCTCCGTAAAATCCCGCACCATGCCCTTGGCGTCCAGCGTTGGTGAGCTGAGCTCCACCACCACTTTGCCGTTATGCCCGTGAAAGTGCCGGCATTTGCCGTCGTAATTCAACAGCCGGTGTCCATAGCAAAAATGAATTTCCTTCGTCACCTGGAACATAAGCTGATTATAATTGATCCGTGCGAAACAAATTCTCCCTTTGCGTCTTGGTGAGCGGGGGGCTGGATAGCGATGTGTTGCTGGCGGACATGGCCCGGCATTACAAAAAAGTCCAGCCAATTTACATCCGGCAAGGTCTGGCTTGGGAAGACGCGGAACTCTATTGGTTAAAACGTTTCTTAAAGAAAATAGTACCAGGTCCTATTTTTGTCCGCGTTTTATCTTTGCCCATGAAGGATGTCTATGGGGATCACTGGAGCACCCGGGGACGTTCCGTACCCGGGGCACGTTCACGCGATGAAGCCGTCTATCTTCCGGGGCGCAATCTGACACTTTCCGTCAAGGCCGCCGTCTTTTGTTCCATGAATAAAATTTCTCATTTAGCCATCGGCTCTTTGGATCACAATCCTTTTCCCGACGCTTCGCAGCGCTTTTTCCGAACGTGGGAAAAAGCGCTTAGCCAGGGCTTGGCGCATCCCATCCGGATTTTGGCGCCGTACCGGCGTTTATCCAAAGCCCAAGTGATTCGACGGGGGCGCGATCTGCCGCTTCACTTGAGCTTTTCCTGCATCGCTCCCCAAGGCCAATGGCACTGCGGACGCTGCAACAAGTGCGCCGAGCGCCGCCGCGCCTTTAAGGTCGCCGGCGTGCAAGACAAAACGACCTATGCCCACTAAATCGTCCATCGTCCATCGAAAATCGAAAATCGAAGTCATCTTCTTCGATGCCGGTGGAACGCTTTTTCGCCCGTATCCTTCCGTGGGAGATGTGTATGCGCGCACCGCCGCGCGGCATGGCGTCCGAGTGGATGCCGAACAGGTGGAAAAAACCTTTCACAGCAAATGGCATGAACGAAACGGTTTGACGTCTTTGGCGGGGCTCACCAGCGAAAAGATTGAGCGGGAATGGTGGTACCGCATGGTACGAGATGTATTTGGTGGTTATTCGTCATCCTCTGCGGCCTCAGGCAGGGGATCCATGGATTCCCCGCCAGCAACCGCGGGGAATGACGGTACACCATTTCGCGACTTCGACGCTTTCTTTCAGGAGCTCTACGATCTTTTCGCGCGGGCCGAGTGTTGGCGCTTGTTTGACGATACGGTCCCCGTCCTTGAGGAGCTGAAGGCCAAAGGGTTCCGTCTGGGAATTATTTCCAATTGGGACCACCGCCTCTATTCGATTGTCGAGCAATTGGGGCTCTCGCCCTATTTCGAGCAGGTGACCGCGAGTTCGGCCGTCGGAACGGCCAAGCCCGGCAAGCGAATTTTTGAGGCCGCACTCGCCTCCATGAAAACCCGCGCTTCCGAGAGCCTCCATATCGGCGACAGCTTAGAAGATGATTATCACGGGGCCTCGCGCGCCGGGATGAAAGCCGTGTTGCTCAATCGTCAGCGCAAGGCTTATAATGGGGTGGTTCGAATCGATTCTCTCCGTCACCTGCAGGGACTTCTGGAATGATTACCCAACGCGCCACTTTGACTCCCGAGCCGGTCGTGATCCTTGAAAACGCCTTTCAGGATCCCTATAACAATGCCGTCGCCACGGCCCGCACGTGCTACTCCTCGCAGGTGATCCATTCGGACGATGTCTCGAAAGATGAAAACACCCGCGCGCGCCGCGACGTCATCGCCCAATCAATTTATAAGGCCGGACATCACACGACCATTCAGCATGCGACCTTTCAGTTCGTCCTGGATAAAGTGTCGCGGCAAGTCATCTGGTCATTCCTGCACAGCCACCCGTTTTATAATTCCGAGCAGGTGAGCCAGCGCTACGTCGAGATGAAGCCGGAGAATTTCACGACGCCGGCGCTCCAGGAGGAGAATGTTCCTCGCTATACCCAAGCCATTCAGGAACTGATGGACGCCTATCATGAGCTCGGCCGTTTGCTGGAACCCACCGTGGTCCAAGAATTTAAACGGTTGTTCCCCGTGCGGAATTTAGAGGAGAAACGCTGGAAGAGCGCGATTAAAAAACGCTGCCAGGAAGTCGCCCGGTACGTGCTGCCGGTGGCGACGCACGCGCATCTGTACCATACCATCAGCGGCCTCACCCTTCACCGCTATCACCGGCTCTGCAGGCAGTTCGATGTTCCGATGGAGCAGCAGCTGATCGTTCAGAAAATGGTCGATGCCGTAAACCAGTTTGATCCGGGATTTTTTAAGTTCATCGAAGATCCCTTACCGCTGGAAGACACGCTCGAATACCAGCTGCTGCAAACCTTTGATGAAAACGCACGCTGCTGCTGGCCGAAAGCGTTCATCAGGGAATTTGACCGGGAGATGGGGACTCTCTCCTCGAGATTAATTGACTATAAGGCGAATTCCGAAACAGTCCTGGCGCAAAGCGTACGCAGCGTGATGGGAGTTCCTCGGAGCGTGATTCCTGATGATGAGGCGATCGATTGGGTGCTCAACCCTTCTAAAAATCCTTATTTCTCTGAGTCCTTAAATTTGACCAGCCTGAGCAAACTCACCCGCACGCTCGTGCATCCTCACTTTACGTTTAAGAAAAAGATTTCTCACACGGCAGACTCTCAAGATCAGCGCCATCGGATGACGCCTGCATCGCGGCCGGTCCTCATCCGGCAGGTTCTTTGGGATGAGCCGGATTATATTGTGCCTATCCTCATCCAGGAAACACCGGCCGCCCTTGAGCTTTTTCAGGCGGCGATGAAGCGGCTCTGGGGGCACATGAACGCCCTCGTCAATGCGGGAGAGTCCGAGAGCAATGTTAGCTATCTTCTGCCCAATGCCTTCCCCATCCGGTTCGAGGAATCGGGTGACCTCCTAAATTTCCACCACAAGTGGACCCACCGATTGTGCTACACCGCTCAAGAAGAGATCTGGAAGACCTCGCAGGAGGAAGTTTTGCAGGTCCAAAAGATCTTCCCGCGTATCGGCAAGTATTTCGGCGCTCCCTGCTGGATGCGAAAAGAGGCGGGCCAGACACCTTTTTGTCCGGAAGGTGATCGCTTCTGCGGAGTCACCGTTTGGAAGCTTCCCGTCGAAGATTATAAGCGGCTTATATAATTTATGGGCCCTTTGGCCCCGCATTTTTGGACTTCCGGCCTCTTGTTCCTCAGCAGGGCAGAAAGTATACTCATGCCAGTAAATCGCTAGCGCATATTATTATTTATCTTTCACATCTGTAAGGTTCCGCAGGGGTCGGGGTTGGGGTTGATGTCGGAGCCATTAACATAATTAGTCGATAAACTTGTCTATATGTAGACTCGTTTTATACCTGCTACCGTCTATAAGATCAAATCGTATCTTAAAGACGCTGACTGTTAAGTCTTGTTAACGTTGATGTTGACAGTGGGCCGTTTGGGAGGTATCAAGGAGCAAACCCGATTATGTTTAAGTTAACACAGAGTTTACTCAAAAGACATCAGCGCGTAACACTCACAAGTTACATTTACCCCATGAGGGGTAATCAAATGAAACGACTTATCGCGATCACCGCCGTCGCAGGGCTGCTCTTACAAGGGCAGAAGACTCTCTGGGCTTCAGGACCTGGAACGACGTCCGCCGACATTTTGAAAATCGGCGTAGGCGCTCGAGCGATCGGTATGGGTGAAGCTTATGTCGCGCAGGCCGATGATGTCTCTTCCCTTTATTGGAACCCCGCCGGACTGGCATTGATGCAGGAACGCCAGGCTTCCTTTTCTTATGACCAGATGTATCAAGATTTGAAGTATCAAAATGCGAGCATCGGAATCCCCTTGGAAAATGGAGCGATTGGGGGTAGCCTTTCGTACTTAGGTTATGGAAATATTCAAGGATATGACCAGAACGGCTTGCCTATCGGAAATCAAACCGCTTACAGCGCCGCGGGCACCGTGGGCGCGGCTTGGCTTGGCAATCAATGGTCGGCCGGCGTGAACGTGAAAGGTATCCAGGAAAATTTGGCAAGTGAAAAGGCCGATGGCGCGGCGTTCGATATCGGCGGCAACGCGATTTATCCCAAACCCATTCTCGGCGGAACTCTGCGTTTCGGCGCCGTCGTGCAGAACTTGGGATCCGGAATGAAATTTGAGCAGCAGAGCGACCCGCTTCCGATGGATTGGAAGGTGGGTATCGCAGCGGTGCAGATGATGGACAAGAAATTAAATGTTTCCGTCGACTATACAAGCCCGAAGGATGACGACGCGTATGTCTCCGGCGGCTTTGAATATTGGCTCGTTCCTTTTATCGCGCTGCGCGCCGGCTACGTGAATTCCAAGAACGAAGGGTCCGGCATCCGCACCGGTATCGGTCTTCGCATCAAAGGGGTTTCCTTTGACTATGCGTATTCGGGCCAAGGCGAGCTGGGCATCAGCAATCGTTATGAGTTATCATTCCGCTTCGGCGAGCCGCGGCCCATTCTCACCGCCGAAGAACGCAAGATTTTGCAGCAGGCTAAAGCCGCGATGCGCCAGGAACGTTATGAGCAGGCGACCTTGTTGTTCGACAGTTTGATTGAGCTCGAGCCGCGTTATCAGCCCGCGCGCCGCTATATAAAGGTAGCGATGTCGAAGCTTGAAGGGCAGCAGTCGCAGATGCTCGCGCAGCAGGGCAAGTTTTATGTGCCCGGTTCCGACAACGGAGCCCGCAAGCCGGCGCTGCCTGAAATGGACGATTTGGAACAGTTGCTGAACATCGGACAGCCGAAGTCCGCGCAAGCACCCGGCAACGGCCCGGCCCCCGCGGCCCAGCAGGGGGGAAACTAAGCCATGAAATCTTTCCTCAAGAACTTTACGATTCTTCTTCTTGGACTTGGAACAGCCTCATCCGCCTATGCGGTCTGTACGGGCTCTTCGCCCTGCGAATTGCCGGCGACGAACAACAGCGCAGCGAGTTGGACAGCTAGCGCCAGCGGAATGACCGGTATTCAATCTCTCGACTCCGTCGGGCCTAGCGGCAACCAGGCGGGCAGCCGATACTATTTCGCCGCCGCGGACAGTAATCTAGGCGCGACCGTCGCTAAGGGCGGAATTTCCACGACCGGTGACGGAACAGAAGTTGTTGGTTCATTCGCCTTGAACAGCGGTTCAACTCCCGGGTCTACGGTGACCGGCGGCGTGGTCCAGCAATTGTTAGGCGGCCAAACCTATTTCTTCTACGCCCAGGCATGTCCCTCCGGCGCGCTTCTAGACAGCAGCAATTGTTCCCAGTGGGCACAGATCGGATCCAAGTCGAGCTTGGCTTATCCGCTCTCCGTTTTTGTTGCTCCCACCAAGCCGACGGACGCGACCGTTAATACCATCGCGGCGCGCACGAACGTGCCGGCCGCCGACGTCAACAACATTTCGCAAATCCAATTGGAAGTCGATAATTTGCTCACGGGCGGCTTGAACCAAGCCAATATTTTCGTCACCTGGCCGGGCGCCAATCAAGCGAACATCATCGACAGCACGATGTATACGACCGGCGGCGGATTCAAACCAAACGTGAAGTACCAATATAAAGGACAGGTTTTCTATCCCTATGGCGCCGCGGTGCCGATTGCCGGAGCGCAGACCGAAGGACCGTTTTGGACGACTCCGGTTAATCCCAGCAATGTGGTGGTCAGCAATATCACGCACTGTTCGGCTGAGATCACGTCTCAAAATTCAGCGGCCACTCCGGCCAACCCGACTTACACCACCTATCAGTTATGCGCCACCGGCACGGGGGGCAGCTGCTTGAGCGGAGCCATCGGCGGCACCGGAATCCCGGGAGATACGATTGCCGAAACCATCACGGGCTTAAACCCCGGAACAACCTATACGCCGAACGCACAAGCGTTGGTCGGAAACGGCGACGGCAGTTCCGCAGGATGGAATTCGAGCACGATCATTAACGGCTCGGCATTCACAACGAACGGCACCAACGGCACCTTCACGGTGAACAACATCACCACGACCAGCGCCAATTTCAATTTCCCCGCCGGCTTTGATACGTCGGGAGCGACCTCCTGGCAGATTCTTTTGAACGGGAATCCGACGGGCCCGTCCGGCAGCGGCCAGCCGCCCACGACCATTGCCTTGACCGGATTAGTGTCCAACACCCAATATTCCGTCCGGATTCAAGTGAATGAAGGAAGCTGCAGCTATACCGTGCCCGCGAACCCTGGCGTGCAATTTTATACCCTTCCCGCGGCTCCGACCGCGGGCAGTTTCGGAACGATCACGGCGACCTCGATTGTCATCAATTGGACGGATGGATCGACCAACCCCAATGGCGCGACGACGTATCATTTGCAGTATTCTTCCGACGGCGGCACGACCTGGACCGATGTGGGAACCAACCCGGCCAAAGTCTCCGGTTCCGCCCAGAGTGCGACCATTACGGGATTAACGCCGGAAACAACCTATGACGTTCGCGTCAAAACGGTGAGCGCTTCCGGCAATTCAGCGAACGATTCCATTTATTTGCAGATTCCCGGCACCGCAACAACGCTCAATCAGGCGCCCTCCGTTAATCCTGTCCAAGTTCAGGTCTGGACCACCTCCGCGACCTTGACGGTGACGGCGACGGATAACGGCGGGCCGAGTCATCTTGTTTTTGTCTGGGCCCCTGCTTCCCAGGCCGGAGCGACGCTGACGTCGACCTCGGGCAACACGACAATCAATGGACAAAACGCCACCAATGTCACACAGCTCACCTTTAGCGTCAACGGAAACTATTCCGGAACGGTGACGGTAACCGATCACGATGGAACCGGCGGTCTGTCCACTCAGGTGAACTGGAGCACCAATCAAGCCAGTCCGACGCCGACCACCATTTCCGTTTCGCCGACGCCTCAAACGGTGATCACCGGGAACAATCAGCTCTTTACCGCGACGGTATTGGATCAGTTTGGATCGGTCATGGCCGGCCAAGCGGTCAACTGGAGCATCAGCGGCGGTGGCACTATCAATCCGCCCAATGGCGTATCGACCACATTTACCGCGACAACGCCCGGCGGCCCGTTCACGCTGACGGCCTCGCTCGGCTCCGCAACGCCGGGAACAGCCTCGATCACGGTTTTGGCTGCCGGACCAGTGTTTGATAGTTTGAGTTTCACCATGAGCCCCAGCACCAAGGGCGGCACGGCTTCTGCCACCGGTCACGACAACGTGGCTCACTCGGTTTCCAGCAGCTGGTCCAGCGATTCGAGCATCACCTTCACGCCTCCCACGGGCACCGCGGCCGACGGCGTCGCGATGAATACGGCCGTCACCTTTACAAAGGCCGGAACCTTTACCTTGACCGATTCCTACGGCTCAGGAGTGAGCTCCTCGACGGTCGTGACGGTGCCGCAAGTGTTGACCAGTCTCAAGGTCTGCGTCGTTGGCGACATGAGCTGCACCAACGTCATCACGCTCCAAACGCTTCAAAACCAGCAATTCAGCGCCACGGGACTCGATCAATTCGGAAATACAATGTCTCTGGGGAACGTGGTTTGGACTTCCAATGGCGGCAATATCAATGCGTCGGGAGCCAGCGCCAATTTCAGCGGTTCCACGATTGGACAGAGTATCCAGGTCACCGCCACGAGTAACGGCAAGAGCGGTTTTGTGACGGTGAACCTTGTCAGCTTCGATGTGTCGGGAGCCATTGCTTATCCGGTGCCTTACAAGGCCAACCAGGGAACCGGCGTGATTCATTTCAAGGGCTTGGGGTCGTCTTCAAGCCTCCGCATCTACACCACCAGCGGCCGGCGGGTGTTTGATATTCAACTCAGTGCGGATACATACGATTGGCCGATCAAAAATTCTTCTGGCGAAAGTATTGCGAGCGGAGTATACTTCTACGTAATTCAATCGCCGGAAGGCAAGAAGAATGGGAAGCTCATTATCATTCAGTAACGTTATTCGCATCGTTCTGACCGGGGTCATTTCTCTCCAGCTTTTACCGACCAGTGTTTTGGCGGAGATCCCCCGGCCGTTTCCTGTATTGGGTGAAGTCACCGTCTCCGAAGGCCACTGGAATGACACCCCCGAGCTCCTGAACGATCTCTCCGATAAAGTTTTAGAAGAATCCATCCGCTTTCAAATCACCTCGTCCGCCGCGGAGCAATATTTTTCCATCAGCCTTTTAGAGGAGAGCCGACGCGCGTTCCAGCGGCTCCTCAAAGCGAAAAAGCCGTCACCCTCCCTCTTTATTCAACAGATGTCTAATCTTCGTTTGGCGGAAATCTCGCTGCTTCAGGGGAAAACCGACGATGCGCTGCGAGAAGTAACTCCTTTCCTTCATGATGCGAATCCTTATATCTCCCAGGAAGCCGTGTTCCTGAAGGCGCGCTGTCTCCTGGTGAAGCGGGATTGGCAGGGGATGAACGATGCCATCAAGCAGCTCATTCATCAAAACCCCTCTTTCACCAATGATCTGGCGCTGAACTTGCTGCGGGGCGTAGCGGCGCTGGAACAGAATCATCCGGATGAGGCGCTCCTCTTCGTCAAACGCTATCCGGACGAACCGTCCGCTCTTTACTATCAGGGCGTGAGCTACATCAAGAAGAAGGAAATTTCCAACGCGCTGCCGCTGTATCAACAGATTTTGCAGAAGAGCCCGCACTCGGAATGGGTGGACCGGATGCGCATGGTCTTGGGAGAAGAATTTTACATGGCTCATGATTTCCCGCTTGCGCATGAATTTTTCAAGCCCGTCACGCGCCCGCAGGCCGACCCGACGCTGCGTCCCTTGGCCCTGCATCGTCAGGGGTGCTTGTATTTTGAAGAGAAGAACTATACGGAAGCCGATAATATTTTCACGTCGCTTCTCAAAGAATATCCCAAACATCAACTGCGCTCGCAGTGGACCTATCTCTACGCCTCCATTCCCATCTTTGAGAAGGACTGGAAGAAGGCGATTCAGGAGCAGCGAATGGCTTTGGAGTTTGAAAGAGGGCTGGCGCCGCGGATTCACGGCGTGGACGAGCACCAGCTGCGCTTGTCCATGGAGTTCCGCATTCTGTGGGCGCATCTCCTTTTGAACAATTTCAACGGATCCAAAATCCTGTCGGATAAATTCATCACGCGCTACCCCAACGAACCGATGACCGCCTATGCCTATTTGGCGAAAGGACTTTCGCTCTACCGTATGGGGGATTACGACCGGGCGCTCGAGGTGTATCAGGACCTGCTCAACAAATTTCCCGACAGTTCCGCCACGGGCAAGGCGGTGTATTTGATGACCTTGTGCCTGCATTCCGCGCGGGATCCGTTCCGGATGGCCGGAATTTTGAATGAGGTTCACACCCGCATGTCCAAAGCGACCGAGACCAATGCGGTGGATGAGTGGACGCAGAACACGCTTTATTGGGTGGGAGACGCTTACTATCAACTAAACGATCTCGTGAGCGCCGAAAAAATTTATAAGGAATTTATTCTACGCGCTCCACAGAGTCCGCTTGTGCCGTATGCCTTGGAGGCGCTCGCCTCCACCCTTTCCGCTCAGGGTCCGACGCGCGACGGAGAAGCGATCATTGCGTTGAATCAAGCCGAGCTGCGCTCTCGGGATCTCGGGAACAAAGACCTGGCGGAACAAATTGATGTCGAGTTGGGAAAGGTGTTTTACAACCAGCGCGATTTCGCCAAAGCCGCCGCCACGTGGGATCATCTGGTGCAGGTGTCGACGCAGCCGGTGGTGCGCACGGAAGCGATGTACCGCGAAGGCGATTCTCTGGCACGCCAAGAGTTTTATCAGGAAGCGATTCGTAAATGGAAAGTTCTCGTTCAAACCAACCGTACCAGCACCTGGGTACCGGAAGCCCTGATGCGGATCGGAAACACGCAGGCGGGTCTCGGCCAGTGGAATGAAGCCGCGGCGACGTTCACGACGCTTAAGCAAAGTTATCCGGGAACCGACTTGGGTAAAGAAGGCGCCTTTCAGCTGATTCAGTGCGCGTTCAATCAGGGGAATTTGAATACGGCCATCAATGAGCTTCTCTCGTTCGCCAAGCAATATCCCGACGATGCGCGCATTTCCAAGGCGGCCGACAATCTCCTGAGCTCTTTCCATCAAAAGAAAATCACCATTTCCGCGGCTCAGCAGGCTCAGCTCTTGAAGCTCGCTCCCGGATCGGCCGGCGGCGCGGCGCTCCTGTGGGAACGGGGAGCTTCCTTATTTAATGAGGGCAAGTACGAGCCGGCGCAAAAGCTTTTCGAGAAAATCATGTTGTCCTATCCGAACGATGAGTACGCGCCGCTCGCTTACTTCTACAACGCCGATTGTTTCTTCTGGCTGCAAAAATGGGACGATGCCGCCAACGCCTATCAGAATTTCTATCTCTCGTTCCCCAAGCACGAGCGCGTGCCGAACGCGATGTTCCAGAAATCGGTGTGTCTCTTCCGCAAGGGTTCCTATGACGAAGCCGTTGCTGATTTTAAGAATTTCCTGCACCGGTTCCCGGATCATCCCTTGGCCAAAGAAGCGTGGCTGAACATCGCGCTCGCGCATAAAAAGGCTTTCCAATTGGATCAGGCGGTGCTGGCTTATAAATATGTGATCGAACATTACGGCAATGACCCCAAGATCAATGCCGTCTGGCTGCAGATGGGCTCGCTCCTCGAGGTGCAAGGTAAACAGGCCGAAGCCGAGCGGACGTACGCCAAAGTCCCTCCGGGCGCCCCCGAATATCCCGAATCTCTTTATCGTGAAGCGCTGTTAAGCGAGCAACGCAAAAATGTTCCGGAGTCCCGCAAGCTCTTGGAGCAGCTCCGGGCGATCCCCGAGAAAAAGAATGAATTCCGGGTCGCCGCCCTGATCAAATTGAGCGAATTTTATGAAGGAGAGAGCGCGCCCGCGCCTAAGCTGAAGGCGCTGTATCAGGACCTGCAATCTTCGACGAGCGATCCGGAAGTGGCCAAGCAAGCCGGAATACGGCTGCAGGAACTCAAATGAGCGGAACGACCAACATCAAAATTCGCGGTCTCGCCTTGGCCTTTTGCCTTTGGCCATTGGCTATGACGTTAGCCGTGGCCGCTCCGACGGCCAACGAACCGGCGGCCGGCGGCGGCGGGAAATCCGTGACGCCGGAAGAGATGGAAGTCCAGATCAAAGGCCAATTCAAAGGCCGGCTCCTGATCAAAAAGATTGTCGCTCCGGTGACGATGAATCTGGAAAAACTGCAGGATTTTCCCGAAGACCCGTCGCAAAAGATTTTGCTGGATCCCTTGCCGCTTTCGCAGACGGGGGAATTCAACGCGCGCAGTGAAGTCAAAGGACATGCGCCTTTTGCGCCCTGGGTCCCGGCCATCGCCGAGCCGCCATTTTTACGCATGGTGCCGCCCAAATTAGATGCCAAAAAGACGCCGACGCTTCAGTCCTGGATGTTTGAGGTGTTTAACCCTCAGGGACAAACCATTTTCCGCCAGCGCGGGACCAACATGCTCCCCGATGAACTGATCTGGGAAGGCAAAGACTCCGAAAAGAAATTCGCGGTCGTGGACCGCCTTTACAGCGCGCAGCTCACGCTCGTCATGAGCGATGATACCGCTCAGACCATTACGGGAAACAGCGTCGTGTTGCCCGCTATGATTTACGGCTCTCCGGAATCGGAAACCGTCGAATTTTCACTCGCCCGTCTGTTCGATAAGGACAAAGCGGATATTTCCGCCGAAGGCGCCGTGATGATGGCGAAATTCTGCGAGCGGATCCGCGAAATGGGCTTGACGAAGATGCACCTGCGCATCTCAGGGAAGGACCCGGAATTATCCTCCCAGCGGGAAACCGTTTTGGTTGCGGCGCTGAACAGAGCGTTGGAATTGGATCCAGGCGCCATTGAGCACGACCACACTTCACCCACGCTGCGCGGCGAGATCGCCGTGTTTTGGATAAAGACGGGAGGCGCGCAATGAAGGCGAAGATTCGCGTCCTGACATTGGCCATTTGCCTTTTGCCATTGGCTATGACATTCACTGTTGCCGCGCCACCGCCGGGCGGTTACTATAACAACGGAATGGATTTGTACAAGGCCGGCCGCTTCTCGGACGCGGTGGACGCGTTTGATCAGGCGATCAAACATAAAGACAACGCCCAAAATGCCCAGGAGTACATCGACCGCATCCGCAAGGAAACCGTCGAGCGCATCCGAAACAAGGCTCTCACCGGCGTCAACAAAGCCAACTGGCAGAGCAAATTCTTTTTTATGAATGAAGTGGACGGCCGGGTGCGTGTGGGCATCTCGGTGCAGGAGCTTTTTGAGCGCGACAGCGTCAATTTCCGGCCGGAAGCCGTCGATGCCCTGAAACAGCTGGCCGCCATTTTTGAGAAGGCCGAAGCCGCCCGTTTTGATATTGAGTTGATCAATGAAGTGAACCCCGAAACACCGCCCAGCCCTACCTTGACGGCCCAGCAGCTCACCACGGTCATGTCTTATCTGTCTCTGGCGTCGCGCGACGCCCTGCCGAAGTTTTAAAATAACAAAATGAAAGGGATGTTTTGGATACCGGCATTGGCCGGGATGACGGTCGTGCTGGGTTGCGCCGCCCTTCCACCCAAACCTGCGCTCGCTCCTGCAACGCCGCCGCTGGCCGCGCCTCCTGCCGTTTCCGTGACGCGCTATACTGCGCTCGTCCGTCTGGATCCCAATGAGGTCCCGCTATTCGAGGATGATTTGGACACCACATCCCTGCACGCGGCCGCGTTCCAGAGCCTGTCCTATTATCAAAGCCTGCCGGACAATCAGCTCTTCGTTTTGGGGGCGGACACTTACACAGCTCAGGATCTCAGCTCATCCATGGCGGCGGTCATCACTCTTCTGGAAAACTCGCCCCGTCGTCAGGATTGGCTGCCCATCTTGAGAAACACCTTTGCGGTGTATCAATCCACCGGCATTGATTCTGAGAAAACGGTTGTGTTTTCGTCCTACTATGAGCCCACCATACCGGCACGAAGTGCGCCTGATCGAATCTACAAATATCCGTTATACGCCCGCCCACCGGACCTGGTGGATGTGGATCTCTCGCTTTTCGATCCGGCCTACCAGGGCGCGCACATCACAGGCCGCTACGAAGGCCGGAGAATTGAGCCCTATCCCACGCGGGCGGATATCGACAGCCGAAAAATTTTAGCTCAGAAAGGGTTGGAGATCGCGTGGGCCAAGGACCCACTCGATATCCTGGATCTTCAGATTGAAGGTTCCGGTTGGCTGGATTTCGGGAAAGGACATCTCCAGCGCGTGCGTTACGACGGGGATAACGGCCGGCGCTACAAATCGGTGGGCCAGTACCTCATTGCGACCGGCCGCATCCCGGCCAAGAAATTCAGCCGCAAGGCGTATCTGAAGTATCTCACGCGCCACCCCGAAGAACGCCAGGAGCTCTTAAACGTCAACGAGCGCTACATCTTCTTCCGCATCGACGAGAGCACCACCAGCCCCTACGCCTACGGCAACATCGATGTCCCGCTGACCCCATGGCGCTCGATCGCCACAGATCCCAAACTTTTTCCGAAAGGCGCCCTTGCTTGGATAAACGTCGTTTCGGGTTCCGAGTCACGGGTTTCGGGTTCAACTCGAAACTCGAAACGCGAAACTCGAAACGTTATTGGCCGTTTTATGTTGAACCAGGACGAGGGAGGCGCCATCCAAGGCCCCGGCCGAGTGGACATTTTTGTCGGCCACGGCAAAAAATCCAAGCTCTTCGCGACTCATATGTGGAATAAAGGAAAGTTGTATTTCCTGGTAAAGAGGAAGTGAAATTTCAAGACCCATGAAAAAGCAGTAACCTTTGGACCAAAACTATTGGTCCTTTGGCGGATTTCTCCATCCTAGTCAAGTTGCTATCTTCTTCCAATCCAAATGAAGACCCTGCCCGTCCGTCTTGTTGCCCTCTTATTGGTCGCCTGTTTACTGGTGGATTCTGTTTCCGCAGCCGTACCTCTCGCTCCATCATGGGATAGACTACACACAACCTCAACGCTTTTTGTTCAACAAGCCCTTAGTGAAGAAGAAATTGCGCAAGAAGTACATCCTTTAACTCCGGCAGAACGTATCAGATTCATAAAAGTCGTCGGCGACTCGCGTGAATCTGCGTCGATGGACGTTTTAAATCCGCAGTTGGACTCGACAGTATTTGTTTCTCAAAAAATCGAGACCGAGAAATTTCCTGCCGAATTAAATGGCGCAAACGTCGTTCATGAGTGGCTCCTCACTGGGGATAGTCCGGTCAATGCTCTCTTAAAAGAATCTCTGTTGCCGGAATCTCCTTATCGTCTGAAAGTAAAGCTAAAAGGGCCCCTTGGCGGCAAGGATTTCCTCGATGTGAGCTTTATTGGAACGTTCAAGTTTCAAAAGGGGGATCGCGTATTTCTTGTGGCCGTCGGAACAGAGTCCGGCACTTCTGCGCGACCGCAGGAGCCGAGGAGTGGTTCCATCCCTGGAATGCTTCACGACACTTCCGCGGCTGATGATTTGGTCATGGAAATAGAAGCCCTCCGGGTCGCCACAACCCCCGAGGAATATGCAACCGCTGATGCGCGTATCGAGCAAATCATGGGGTATGAAGCGCCCAGAACACAGCCTGAATTGGATTTTGTGATAAGAATCGTAAATATTTTGATTTCAAAAATGAAAATTATCCAGCCGGTCAAGAACTACAATGCGTTTCATCGAGACATCCGCTTCGCTGCTAATGAAGATCTTTTAAAGGAGAGGTCACGTCTTATTCTTCGACACATCAAGATTGTGGATACGCACGTGCTTCGTCTCTGGCTAAGCGGGCAGAAACCGGATAAACCATTCTTGCGCAAACCAAAACCGGAAGAAATTCCGTTTTTGGAAGATGCTTTTGACGCCATGGTTGCGGGTGCAACGTTAGCTGCCAATAAGGCCATTGTCGGCGATAGAAGTGCTATGGGATGGGGGATGCAGTGGACGGAGCATTTAGTCGAACTGGCCGATAAGATGGAGCTCGGGGGAGTCAATGCACACGGGGATTGGAATCTGAAAGCCAAGAGAACCGGCGGCGTTCCGGCCATGGCCGCCGGCGGTCCTGGCCAAGGGGACAATCTTCAGTCGGATATCACTGATGCATTGACAAAAAACGAGTTTAGCATCGAGCGACATCGTCGGCTCTATGGCTACCGTAACAGTCTAATTCATACGGAATTTGTTTCCTTCCCATATGATGACGAAGCTTTTCTGCCTGGCAATTTACTTGTTTGGGAGCAAACCCGGAAAGATTTGACAAAACTAATACATGTTCTAACGCGCCTAAATTATTTGGCGCGAATGCATTTTCAACCCTCTCTCTTCTTGCTGCCGATGAAAAGTCGAGAACGTCCACTCAAACCTCGAGGAATGGGAACGCTCCTGTCGGCTCTGGCTAGTCACGCTGGAATGGGCGTGCAATTAGGCAACAAACTTGTTCAGCATGTTGAAGGGCATGGGCGCGAAATAAGCATACGGATTGGCAACTTTTATAACGACTGGGGTGGATTTTCCAATACCCTTATGGTCCTGACCTTCAGTGAAGATCAGTCTCATATCGTTGAGGTAGGACTCAGGAGAGAATACCAACACACAACGGCCTTAGTGGCGGCTCCTGTAAAAATCTGGGATGCTGCCATTCGGCTGGATGAAGATGGACCGAAACTTCTCGTGATTGTTAATGACGAGGATGTGAATGACGTCAAAACGGTTTTGAAGAAAGACGTTCCGCTGGACGTAGTGGGATTATCGCAAGTTCAGGAAGAATGGCAAAAATACGAAAGCTTATTCGACTTTCAAGGAGCCCCCACTGAGCCAACAGCTACCGACAACCCTTCTACTGTTGGTCCGGCACCCGCAAGCCAGGGCTCAGACTCAAAAATCACAGGCCGTGCCACGGGACGATGGATCAGCTGGCTTTATGAATTGGGCAAGAAGTACAAGGGCTGGACCGATCGATACATCGATGAATCCGTGGCTCCCAAATGGGAGGCCGTCATTTTCCAAGACCTCTTCGTGCTCTTGCCAACGACTATTATTTTCTTCGTCACCCTTTACCAGCTGGATGCCCGTCCCATTGATTATGAAACTTCTTCGACCGTCTATGTTTTCAATCGTTTTCTGGCCTCGTTCTCCGGGCTTTTAACCGCCATTGGGACCGTCCTCATCAGCGGTTACCTATTCGGATCAAGATTCACGCATCCGCAGGTGCGGGAGTATCCGATGGCAGAGACTTCGAAAACGGTGACTCGTTCTCCAACAGCTTCCGAGCGCTGGATGTTGAGGTATCGCGGGTTCGCCTATGGGGGTTGGGCGGCCGGTCTTTGGTTTGTGGTCATATCGGGCGCCATGTTCGTCCTTCCGGTCAGTTTCCATATTTGGCACTCTGTCTTAGCGGGCGGCGTTGCTTTGTTGGCGGGTTGGCTAGTGGCCTCTGTATTTCACCAATACGATAACAACGATGTTATTCATAGAACTGGCGGAATTGTTGGCACCGCCGGCGGGCTGGGCGATGAATCGAGTCAAGAAATTACTCTTCAAGCTGCACACATTTATGAGCTCAAACCGGTTACGATGCCGACCCGCCGCGAGTTCTTAAGAGCAGCGCCGACGGTGGGTGCGGCCTTGTTTGCCGCATCGGCCTCGGCGCAAACCGGAGATGTCGCTGGCGAAGCGCGTTTGGCCATCACACAGTTGGAGACTTCGGACGCAAAAGTCCGTCAAGTGGCGCGCAACAGACTGATCGAGTTGAGCCGGAAATACGATTACAAAGGGAGCAATGGCACGGGATTCGCCTATGTGATTCCTGAGATGAATGTAGCTTTCTCAAATGCCGGTCGCGGAGAGAGGCATTTGCGAAGCGGGATCCTTAAGGTCATGACAGTCCTTAATTCGGCGCGCGCCCAGAGGTTAGCGAAGGACCTTATCGGTGATACGCCGTATGCAACAATCTTCAATACGGCTCTCACCTATTCCCGCACCGTCCTTTTTGCCGAGCAGAGAACTCAGCCTGAACGAGACCAAGTGACAAACTCAGCAGAGGTATCTTTCAATCATTGGACCAATCTCGCAGGAAAATTCCCCGTATCAGATAAGAATCTTAAAGAGGCCTCATCCTCCGCGGCAGACCTCCTTTTCACCGTGCAAAAACTTTCGGAGCTCGCTCTGGAGCAAAAGCGACGGCCTAGCGATCCGAAGGCCTTGGCCCAAAAGACGCAGCAAATCATCCAGGAAACCGAGTACGAAAAGAGCGGCGCGGCTCTGCTTGTGCTAGGAAATGTAAACCTTGGGACTGGCATCGTTGCCATTATTGCCGATATCGCGTCAGGAATTCTCCGTCATCTTTTCGGCGCGCGCCAGGCGGATGCTGGAGAAAAGTCCAATTTTGGGAATGTGGAAATCAGGTCAGACATTAGTCAGGCTGAGCAAGAATTAACTCGAGCCAATACTGCATTAGCCCGTGCTCAAGTCGACGAGGTCCATGCTTCGGATGCGCAAAAGATGGTGGCCCAGGCGAAAGTGATCCGTGCGCAAATCTGGGTGTCGAGGGCCCAGCAAAACTTGCGTCATTTGGAAGGAGAACTTAAGAATTCATCCCGCCCAACAGGCCAGTCCATTGATTCCCTGCCAGGTCGACATCCTGAAGAGTCCGCGGCCTGAAGCTTAAGACGAAAAGTTGACGAAGTGGGAGAGTTCTTGGAAGTACTTTAGGATGCCGTCGCGGCCGTAGTGGGCGTTGCGGCGGCTGGGTGAAGGGATCGCAAAGAGACGCGTGGTCCCGAATTTTTCGCTTAGCGGTCCCGCCTTCACATGCCGGCCTAGAAACGCGGTCGCGCCCAAAAGCCCCACAAAGCAGGCCACCTTCGGTTGATACTGCTCGACGAGAGACACCGTGCGCTTGGCGCCATCGTCGAATTCTTCCTGCGTGAGTTCTCCGGAGCTGTTGGTCGGACGTTTGACGACGTCCGTGAGCCCGATCTTATAGTTCAAAAGTTCCGCGTCATTTTCGGGACCGAGTGTCTTGGGGATGAGTCCCGAATTGGAGAGCGCCCACCAGAAAAGATTTCCCGGCCGAGCGTAATAGTGGCCGACCTGCGCCGAGTAGGAGCCGGGATTGATGCCGATGAAGAGAAGCTTGAGATCCGACGCCAGGTAATCAGGAAGGGTGGGGGATTCGGTGAGAGGCATGGTTCATTATACTTTGCAATGAACGGAACTCAGAACTCAGTGCTCAGAGGTCAAGGTTCAACAAGACGTCTTTTTGAACGTTGAGTACTGAGTTCTGAGTCCTGAGCAAAAAGTGCTGCCGCTGTCGCCGGGTCCATTTTTCTATGGAGAAATTGAAATCGTATCCGTTGTTTCCGAAGCGCGCGCAAAAATCCCGAACGAAACCAATTGTTTTCTAAGACGCTCCCGCTGACGCTGAGCGGAACCTTGCCCTTTAACCGGAGTTCTTTAATCATCCGAATAACCAGGTCACTTAAATGGGACTGCGCTTCGCGTATCACGTCCTTGGCGGTTTGATTTCCGGTTTTCGCTTTTCGAATGATCGAAGGGACAAGCAAGGCAACTTGACGAACGGCCTGGCCCCCCTCACCCTTCACCCTCTCCCGCCCTACGGGGGGCGAGGGGACTTTTTGAAGCCACTCTTTTCCAATCCAATACCCCGAGCCTTCATCGCCTTTCTCCGGGCCTAAGCCGCCCGCGCGCGCGAACGTGCCATTCCGACGTTTTCCGTAGGCGATAGAACCGGTTCCGGAGATCACAATGATTCCTTCATACTTAAACGCGGCAAGCCACGCCGCTTCGACGTCCGACATGACGACGATTTTCTTCGCCAGTCCGCGCAGAGAGCGCTTGAGCGCCCGGCGCTTCGCCTGCTTCCAAACACCGCGCGAGCCCAGCGACAAAAAGGAAAGATTTCCATGAAAGCGTTGGAGGTGGTTTTTAAGGAACGCCGGAAGCTGTTTTAGCCTCGGAGAATGTCTTTTGAGAGACCAGACGCGTCGTCCACGCGCGTCAAGTCCTTCCAGGCGAATCCAGGTGCCGCCGTTGTCGACGCCGATCGCCACAGGCGCGATCATGGGTTTATTGGACGGGAACGGCGGAAGGGGAAAACAACTTTCGCAAGACGGCTTGGATGTCGCAGACGCGGAAGCCATAGTTGGTGAGGCAAAGCGTTCTGTCTTTCACAAACTCGGCGTCATACGCATCGCGGAGAAGTACCAGCACAAGGCGCTTCGAGGCGGCCTGCACCGCTTCCAGAAGTTGTTTTTGGGTGTCATGAATGTGCGCGTCAAAAAGAAAGAGCAGCGTTTGATCGGCGCCGGCTGCCGCTTGGGTGGCGGATGAGATTTGTGCAGCGTTCGCGTCGATGTCGTAGAGTTCAATTTTCGGTTTTATGCCAAAGCTTTGAAGCGTCTGACCCAGCCATGCGGCTTCATCCAGTTGTTCACGCTCAATCATAATCTTATCCGCGAGTTTGGAGAGCCGCGGAAATAAGACGGCGGTAGAGCCGGAGTTCGCCAAGGCGGCCCCGGATTTTAACGTCGTGACCGAGAGATCGCAGATTTCCTTCACGAGAGTCTGCGCTTCGTCGTTTTCTTTCTTGGCGCGGAGTTCTGTCGCCGGAAGCGCGGAGAACCGTTCTGTCCGGCGGCTCTTCAACATCTCGATGCGCTGGATGCTTTCGTCCAATTCCTTTTTCGGGAGACGGTCGGATTTGTAGGCTTCCACCAGGGCATGAAAAACTTCTTTCTGGGCCTGCTGATCATGGCAGGAGAGAATCATGTCGTGACCCGCTTCGACCGTCTTTACGGCCGCCTCGCCGATCGAACAAATTTCGCGGATAGCTCCCATCTCCAGATCGTCGGAAAAGATGACGCCTTTATAGCCGGTTCCTTTGCGCAGATAATCGTGAACGATTTTACGCGAGAAGGTCGCCGGCGTCTTAGGAGTGGCGTCGAGGTTCGGATACAACGGGTGAGAAGTCATGATGGAGTGCACCGCCGTGCGCATCGCCCGGGAAAAAGGGATGAAATGATTTTTTTCGATCTCGGCCCACGTCGCCTGGATCGTCGGGAGCTTGAGATGGGGATCGAGCGTGGCCGGTCCCAGGCCGGGGAAATGTTTCGCGCAGGTGGACACGCCTTCGACTTGCATCGCCGAAAGCCGGGCCGCGCCCATTTTAGCGACGAGCTCGGGATCGGCGCCGTACGATCGAATGCCGATATTGGGACTATAGGCTTCCGTCAGAACATCCAGCACCGGAGCGAAATTGACATCGATTCCCAGTCGCCGAAGTTCTTTGCCTTCCTGTTCGCCCTGGCGGCGGGCCAGCTGCGTGTTTCCGGTTTTGCCGATCGCCTGGTTCGAGGGGAAAATAGTGACGCCGTCACGGAACATAATGACGCGGCCGCCTTCATGGTCACAGGTGACCAAGAGCCGCCGGCCGAGCGCATTTTCCAGATCGGAAATGAGTTTGCGGAGCTGATCCGGGGATTCGAAGTTGATGCGGTAAAGAATGAGCCCGCCCGCATGCGTCTCCTGGAAATGGCGCACGATCTCCGGCGTGATAACAGTGCCGGGGATTCCAAAAACGAGACGGGAGCCGATGAGGTCTTCGAGAGTTAGCATTTGTCATTCCCGCGAAAGCGGGAATCCAGCTGGATCCCCGATAGGGTCATTCGGGGATGATCCCCCCAGACGTCTGAGGGGATCAATTATACAGGAGAAACGGCTTGCGCTCGCGCGCGAAACGGGCGCAATCCGCCCGCCACGATTTTTGCAATGAGGTTATGCTCTGGCTTGCTTCAATGGCTTTGCGGACAGCATCGGTGCCGCAAAGAATATCGAATGGCCATTTTTCGGTCTCGTACTCATAGGGCGGATTTCTCCAGGAGAACTGCGGGCTATAGAGATCATAGGCGCGCTGAATGAGTGTTAGCGTCGTGAGAAAAGGCTGAAACGTTCGACGATCGCGCACATGGATCTGCACGCCGCCGCAGGCCTCCTCTTTGAATTTATGGAACGTCGGCTCAAAGCGGCAGGCGCGGAATGTGACGCCGGGAAGTTTGTCGCGATTGAGCAGGCCGGCCAACTGGTCCGGGTTGATGAAGGGAGCCCCGATGATTTCAAACGGACGGGTGGTCCCGCGTCCTTCGGATAAATTGGTGCCTTCGATAAGGCAGCCGCCCGGATAGACGACAGCGGTGTCGACCGTGGGCATATTCGGCGACGGTAGCACCCAGGGCAGTCCGGTATCCTCGAAATACATCCGGCGTTGCCAGCCTTTCATCCGAATCACATGAAGGTCGGCACCGATATCGAAGCGCGCATTCAGCCAAAGCGCCATCTCTCCGATCGTGAGGCCGTGCTGGACGGGCACCGGGTAAAGCCCCACAAAGGAAGCATAGTGAAGATCCAGAACCGGTCCTTCCAGCGTATCTCCTCCGATCGGATTAGGGCGGTCGAGCACGATGAATTTCTTTTTCAGTTTAGCGCACATCTGCATCGCGAGCGCCATCGTCCAGACGAAGGTATAGTAGCGGCTGCCGACATCCTGAAGATCGCAGACGAGAACATCCACATTTTCGAGGCTTTCGGCAGACGGCGCGCGCCGATCGCCATAAAGGCTGAAAACGGGAACGTGGAGAATCGGTTCGTTTTCCACCAAAATGGGAATTTGATCCTGAGCTGAGCCCCACAGACCATGTTCAGGCGCGAAGAGCGCGGTGATTCGGACATCGCGGGCATGCAGGAGCGAGATGATATGTCGTAATCGGGAATCGACGGAAGCCTGATGACTCAAAATTCCCACTCGGGTTTGTTTGGCGGCCGCGTGGCTCCATAATGGTTTCAGGTCACCCGCCAAAAGGACATCCAATCCGCTTTGTACGTTGGCCATATCAGAAAAATAATAGCAGTTTTGCGTGAATGGACGGACGGAAGGCGGCTCAGCGTACCTGGCGGATTTTTGGAAAAGATTTGTTTTGAAGATTTTCTTTGAGACGATCGTAGGCGTTTACGAAATCATGATAATTATAGGCTCTGGGGCACATCTCGTGCGCGACCTTATAGAACCGCAGCGCGCGGTCGTGCAGTCCCAGCGCCTCGTGGACCTCGCCTTTTTGCCAGAAAGCCATGGCATTGGTCGGATCCTCGAGAATCATACGGTCGAGAAGTTGAAGCGCCGTGCGATAGGCCTCGGCCTGCCGCGTGTGGCGACTGGAAATGAAATGCTTCTGGATGAATTTACTAATCATCTTAAGACTAGTGTGACTCATAGGCCTCGTTTGATCCATAGAGCGGACGTCCAAAAATGACGTTCCCTAAAGACCAAGGCATAAGAGGGCCCTTAGACCCACATACCAAATACCCCAAGCCCGTCGGAAGAATAGCGATCATCGGACCGCCCACCTTCTCGGCGCGCCTTTGTAATCCGGCTGCGGCTGAGGCGCCGGCACGCCTGATCGTTGAGCGGCCAGTCGGTTCAGCATGCCCTCCAGCAGCTCCACTCTTTTCTGGAGTTCCCAGATGCGTCTGTCTCTTTCTTCGATGCATTGCCTGGCGATATCCAATTGGTTCACCAGGACTTCTTCTGCGGCTTCTGTTATGTTCATGGTATGACCCTCTCTCTGACATTCCGTTCCTGACTCCCCATCCCCCAAAATAAAAAACCCATCCTCTTTGGAGGATGGGTGCCTTGGGTTCGAACGTCTGGTTTTGGTTAGTTCAAAACGTCAGACCCAAAAGCACCCACCGTCGGGTAACCCATACGGGATACCCACGCGCAAAGATGCTTCATAATAAAGGTCTGGCGGTTCATAACTGAAAACAGTATACCTCTTTTTTTCTCAAATGGCAACGGGCATCAAAATAAGGACGTAAAGTTATCTCAAATTCCTCTAATTTTCCGCTTGAATTGGCTCAATTTCCACGGTATATGCCAGTAAGGTTATGAGCAAAATACTGGTCATTGATGACAGCGAATTAATCAGCAACCTACTGAATGAAGCTTTGACGGCGGCGGGTTACGAAGTCTCGTTAGCCGCGGACGCAAACCAGGGCTATCAGATTGCCATTGAGACATTACCCGATTTGATCCTGCTGGATGTGCAGCTGCCCGATGTGCAGGGATTTGACTTAATCGGGATCTTGAAGAACCGCGATGAGCTAAAAAATATCTCCATCATCATGATCACCGGCACGCACGGTCAGACGGACCACAAAGTCAAGGCGCTCAAAGCCGGCGCTGATGATTATGTTCTGAAGCCCTTTGAAATGCCGGAGCTCTTGGAGCGGATCGCGGCAGTTTTGCGTCGGAGCCGGTTGCCGGCGGAAAAAATGTCGTCCACGGAGCCGCCGCCGTCTTATAGCCGCGTGGAGTCTCCTGAAAAAAAATACGACAGTCTGCAGGACGTAGCGGAACGCATTTTCACCGCTCCTCATACGCTTTCGCCGGCCGCCCTGCCCCCCGTCTCGCTCCTTTCATTCTCGGCCATCGTGGGACTTTCCTTAGGCGGCTGGGCCATTTCCGCAGGCTCTACTGTCAAACCGGCCATGATCGGCATCGGTGCCGCAGGGCTGTGGGGGACTTGCGTGGCGTTCCTCGTCATGAGTGGCTCGATTATGGGGATCTCCCTGACCTGGCGAGAAGGGGGAAGACTTTTCTCGCTGGCCAGTATTCCGCTGCTTCTAAAACTTTTGGGAGGCTTCATTGTAGCTCTGGTGACTTCGCTGACCCCTTTTTATTTCACGGCCAGCCCTGCGCTTTTTGTGAAATCCTCATCTCTGTGGCTGGAGCGGCTGGACCTCTTTGAGCTGTGGACGGTATGGCTGATCTGGACGATGGTGAAACAATGTCGCGGCAGCTCGGCCCGGAAAGCCGCCATCGTGGCCGGTGTGGTATGGCCGGTGCTGGGGTATTGGCAATCGTTATGGAAGCATTAAAAATTATTGGGGGAATGACGCTGTTGCTTTGGACGACCGTCGTCTATGCGGCGGATGCGCCTATCCCATTGACGATTGATGAGTATGTGGATCGTGCCATCAAGCAAGGCATTCAGGGAAAACTCAACGAGATGAATCTTGAAGCCGCCGGCTATACGCGGGAAATCGCTTTCCGGCAAACCGACTCACCGACCTTCAGCGTGAATCATTCGAATATGCGAGGAGATACGACGGTTAACGGTTTCCCCGAACTGACCAATTCCCAGCAGACGAGCCTCGTGGCCAACGAAACGACGCCGTTGGGAACCACTATCAATGCCACCGGGCAATGGGCGGATTCGGGGGGAACATTAGGGCCCTCGGAAACCATCGCTCGTCCTGGATTTAACGCCAGTGTCACGCAGCCGGTCTATCTTTTTGTCAAAAACTCAGTCCTGCGCACGCGCCAAAATGCGGATCTGAACTTCGCCATAGCCAAAAATATTTTTGACGCGACGGTGTTAAGTCTCCGGGTTCAGGCGCGCAACTTCTATTACAGCGTCATGCTGAACCGGGCCTCCATCGAAGTCGACGAGCGGAAAGTCCAAGCCTCTCAAAAGCTGCTGGACGTGACGCAGGCCCTCGTGGATGCCGGAAAATCCGCGTCGGTAGACACGATGCGCGCCAAAATTCAGCTCCAAGAAGACAAGCGCCAGCTTCAAAATGATCAGGTCTTGAAGGATCAGGCCGTCCTTTCTGCTAAAAATTTTATTTACCTCCCTTTGGAAGCCGAGGTGCAATTTGTGACCGAACTGGAATTCGCGCCGTTTAAAATTACTCTTCCGCGTCTTCTCGATTACGCCATGCTGCACAACCCCGATCTGGAATCGCTCCGTCATGATAAGGACTTGGCGTTGCTCAGCTACCAGGCGGCTCTGGAGCCCACCCGGCCGACGCTTGTGATGAACGGCACTTACAATTCCAATGAGCAGCCGAATGTCATCACCCATGGCTGGACCTGGACGGCAACCGAGAACTGGCTGTTCTTTGACTCTTTTGTCACGCGCGATCAGGTCCGTAACGCGCGCATCGCCGAGTGGGTGGCGGACCTCAATTTGCAGGATGCCGAACGCGCCACCCGCGTCAACGTCCAGAGCGCTTACTGGGATGTGATGCGGACGGAACAGCAGATCGAAGATTTCACGTTTTCACGGGAGCAGGCCAAGCGCAATGTGGACATTCTGAGGCTGCGATTTCAAAACGGTCTGGCCACTTTGCTCGATGTCCTGGACGCGGAGAATCAGATGCGCGTTCTGGAAAACGAATACCTCGGCCTGTTGGTGCAGTTCAATCAGGCCAAGGACAAAGTCTCCGCACAAATCGGGGCGGATGTGGAGACCCTGTCATGAAATCTCTCGTTCGGATGGGAGCGGCGTGGCTCGTCATCACCGGCCTTAATATCGCCTTTTTGCCGATGAGAACCGTCAAGAGCAGGCAACCGGCCACAGGCATGACCGGGAGCGCCATAGGAATGGAAGAATCAAAAAGCGCCGTATAGATGCTTATTCCTGCGGCACCGGTAGTCACCGCCAGGATTCCGCCGCTGATCGACAGGACGCTCGACTCCACCAGAAATTGCATGAGGATATCGGTCCGGCGCGCCCCGAGCGCTTTGCGGATGCCCACTTCCCGAGTGCGCTCGGTCACTGAAGTGACCATCACGTTGGCGACGCCGATGGCTCCCACAAAAAGGCTGATCGCGGCAATTCCCAAGAGTCCCAGCATCATTTGGTCGGTTGATTTCTTCATCTTCTCGACAAACTGTTCCATAGAGCGCACAAAATAAAGTTTCTCCCGGCTCTTGACCCCGTGAGAGAGGACTTCCGTCACCAGCCTTAGCGCCTCCTCCGGAGTAACCTGACTCTGCACACGCACTTCGACCATCGGATAAACGTTGTTGCTGTCTTGCGACGCCGTCCATGGCTGCGGAACTAAAATATCCACCTCGCCCGCCGACGTTCGCTGAGCCGCCTGAGCATCCCACTCGACGACGCCGATCACCTGAAACGCCGTTCCCTGCATGTCCACCGAAGAACCGACCGGCTCGGCAAGTGGGAAAAGTTTTCGCGCCATGTCAGCCGACAGAAGACAAACCGGCTGCTTTTTTTGAACTTCCTCGGGAAGAAAAATGCGCCCCCGGATCACTTGAATCCGGTAGAGCGGAATAAATTCGGCATCGATGCCCAGAAGCTTGGCATGCGCGGAGAGGCCGCCGGCCCGAACATCCATTTCGGCATTCAATCGGGGAAGCACCGAAAGAACGCCTCGCGTCTCCTGCAGGCGCAGGATATCCTCGGGTCCGACACGGCCGATCCGTTTTGAGACCTCGTCAAAACCAGGATGGACGAATACGACGTTCGCCCCTTGCGTGCGGTATAAATCGCGCATCTGCCGGCTAAGACCTTCGCGTATCCCCAGAATAAGAACAAGCGCCAGGACGCCGATATAAATGCCCAATAAGGAAAGGATGGAACGCACCGGCTTGGAGCGCACCATTAAAAAGGAAACCTTCAGATTGTCGAGAAACATTTATTCGAACCTGCCGTCTTTCATATGCAAAATCCGCTGCGCCCGCCGCGCAATGGATTCGTCATGCGTGACGACCACCAGGGTCACGCCTCCGCGATGAAGGTCTCCCAGGAGGTTCATAATCTGGCCTCCGGTCTTAGAATCCAAAGCGCCGGTTGGCTCATCAGCCAGAAGCAATTTGGGGCGATTGGCCATCGCGCGGGCAATGGCGACCCGCTGCCGCTCGCCGCCCGACATCTTCGTCGGGTAAGCACCGCTGTGACGGTCCAGATTCATTTGCCGGAGAAGCTCGCGGCTCCGGTCATGCAGCACTTCGCGATGGTGCGCATAGGCCATCGGCAGTTCCACGTTTTCCTGAGCCGTCAAATAGGGCAGCAAATTGAAGGATTGAAAAATAAAACCAATCGATTCCGCGCGAAGGGTCGCCATCTGGTCTTCGGCCAATCCGTTAATATTTTTACCCAGGAGCGTCAGAGATCCCGCGCTCGGCGCATCGAGCAGGCCGATCAAATTCATGAGGGTGGACTTGCCGGAGCCTGAGGCTCCCATGATCGCCGTAAATTCTCCTTCTTGAAGCGAGAACGAAACCCCATTCAAGATAGGCACGCGCGCGGGTCCATCACCGACCCATTTATGAACGTCCGTGAAGCGAAGAATTTCGTTCGAGCGTGCGCTCATCGTTTGAACGCCGTCCCCCGGCCGGAGTCCGGCGGACTGACAAGCGCATGCATCCCTTCGGCAAAGTTCGGCTCGGCGGTCACGCAAATGCGCTCGTTCGAAGAAAGGCCGTGAGTGATCTCAATGCGTTCGGGATTGGACCGTCCCGGTTCGACACTGCGTTTCTGGAGACGGTTCAAGGCGTTCAAAATCCAGACATGCGGATTCCCGTCGTTATTCACCAGCGCCGACAAAGGAACGCTGATCACGGGTTCTGTGACGCCGGTCAGCATGCGCGCTTCGCCGCTGAGCTTCGGTCGAAGCTCCAGGCCCTTCGTATCCAAGAGGCGCAGGACCACAGGGATTTCCGGGGGGCCATTTCCCTCCACCTGAGTTCCCACCTGTGTCACGACGGCGGGCAGCGCGGTCTCGGGAAAAATTTGAACGTGCACGTCCGCTTTTTGCCCTTCGTGAACCTGATGAATGTCCAGTTCATCGACGTTGGCATGCAGCGTGTAGGCGGACACGTCCGCCACGGTGACGATTTCTTTGCCGGCCGTCACAAATTTGTCTTCTCCCATCCAATCCCGGACCACCGTCCCCGTGATCGGCGCGACCACGCGGGCGCTGTCCCATTGGCTTTGCGCCTGATTCATCGCTTCCTTGGCGCCGCGCAGGGCTTGCTCCGCCTTCACTACCGCGCGCTGCGCATCGTCCACCGTGGAATGGGCGACGGCGCCTTTGGCGTAGAGCGATTTTTGCAGGCGCAGATCGCGCCGGACATGGACCACATCCGCCTGCGCGTTGACCAAGGCATCCTTTTTGCTTTGATAATCGAGCCGCAGGCGATCTCTGCCGATCTCGGCCAGCAATTGTCCCTTGCTGACCTTTTGTCCCTCGCGAAATTGTTTTGCGGCGACCGGCCCGTCGAA
>Ga0206852_1059_pt1 | contig 28376 bp, 23 predicted proteins | sample Alteio_BWOrgCont_14_FD_152849 | JGI IMG/M metagenome (GOLD analysis project Ga0206852, IMG submission 152849) | Enriched cells from forest soil in Barre Woods Harvard Forest LTER site, Petersham, Massachusetts, United States -... | ecosystem: Environmental > Terrestrial > Soil > Temperate forest >... | reverse complement strand
CGGGATCGTCTCTCCCCGCAAATAACTCTGTATGATCGCAAGATATTGTTCGAACTTTCCGATCTTCACGGGAGCCGCGCCGAGCATGGCGAGCGCGGAGTCGCCCCGCGCCATGCCAAGCGCCGCACGGCCGTTCGAGACAAGCTGCAAACTGGCCGCGCTCGCCGCGGTGACGGATGGATGACGCGTAATCGGGTTCGTCGCGCCGGTGGTCAGCATCAGCGTTTTGGTCCTTGCGGCGCAGAGCGTCAGCGTGGTCCAGACCTCGGGAGCGAGACAATGAGAGTCGACCATGACCCCGCCATGCCAGCCTTCCCCCTCGATGCGCTCGGCCTCCGCCGCGATGTCGCGCGGATGCATTCCCAGAACATGCCTCCAGAACTGCACGTTGTTCGACATGTCTAAAACCCTTCAAAACCGGTGCAGTGAATCGCGCAATCACTGAACGAAATTTCCACGACAATGCACGTGACCGCATTCATTGCATCAACCATGAATTTTATCTTTGGTGACTTGGCATAATATTGGGGCGTTAAAATATCAGGAAGGTAAAAATGACGTTGATTCCACCACCCTATTGAAAGCGAGAGGGAAGTGCGTCTCAATCCAGATCGCCGAAATCCAGCGGCTCCGACGGCACGATCGGGCTGACGGCCGTCAGCGACTTCGCAGCCCATTGCGCGAGGCGGGGGCCGATGGCCAGCACGACCACGACCCGTACCGTCTGAACAACCATGACCAGCGGCATATCCACCTTGGTCGATGCGGCGATGACCGCGGCCGCGTCGATCCCGCCCGGGCTTGCCGCGAGATAGGCCGTCAAAGGATCGGTATGCAGGAGTTTTACGAGCATAAAGGACAGCAGACCGCAAAGGAGCATCAGGAGAGCGGTCGCCCCAAGACATTGCGGAAGCGTCCGCGCCGCGGCCGCAAGCACGTCGCGGCTAAAGCGCATACCGATGGTCCAGCCGATCAGAGCGTAACTGGCGATCAGCAGAACGGGCGGCAATTCGATCGTCACCCAACCCGATCCGCTGAGCGCGGCGCCGAGTGCAAGGGGAACCAGGAGGGCGCCGGCGGGAATGCGCGAAACCACACCGAGGAGGCTCCCGACAACGGCCAACGCCACGGTCGCGGAGAAATTCTGGAGATCGACCGGCGGGAAATATCCGGCGGACACATGCGGCGCACCGCCATGCGTAAACAGAAGCGCCACGATCGAGGCGGCCACCGCCACCAGAACGACACGCAAATATTGCATGAAGGCGACGAGCCGAGCGTCCGCGCCATAGGCTTCAGCCATGATCATCATGGCTGTCGCCGCCCCCGGCAACATGCCCCAGACCGGGGTTGTACCGGGAATGACTCCCAGACGGCCCAGCGCCCAGCCGATGCCGACGCCTCCCGTCACCGAGAGCCCGACCGTTGCGATGACCGGAGGCCAGTGCTGAAGGAAATCGCTGATGACCACGGGCGTGATCGATCGCGCAATCAGGAGACCGACGACAGATTGCGCAGCCACTAGCCCACTGCGCGGAACGTTGACGGCGCCGCCCGCGGTCTGAACCAGCACGGCGGCGAGCAACGGCCCAAGCATCAAGGCGCCGGGCAATCCGATTTCCTGAAGTCCGGCCCCAACCAGCACCGAGGCCACAATAAGCAGACCCCAGCGGGCCGGCGCCGAGAACCGCCGCATCGGCAGCCACGGGGCTCGTCCAAGTCTCCTGCTCATGCGCCAACTTCAATCTGATTGGACGCGCCGAGCCGGCTTAGCGGTCACGCCAGGCGCTCCACTTCTTGATCAATACGCGCCGGTCTCCATGGAAGACCATTTCGTCATTCTGGTTGATGCCATAGTGCCGGAACAGCACTTCGCCGGCATCGTCGCGGTCGGAATCCTTTTTATCCAAAACTTCCGACAGGGCGTACAGGGTGTCGCCATGGAACACCGAATGAGTAAGGCGGATGCCGTCCAGCCCGAGCTCCCGGATTGCGTTCTCGCCGGTGTCCTGGGTCGCGAGCCCGATCACGATGCCGATGGTGACGCCGCCATAGACGATCCGCTTCTTGGCGGGATGCGACTGCATCACATGCTCGTCGAAATGGCCGGCGGCCGTGTTCATGACCAGATTGGTGAACAGGACATTTTCGAGCGGCTCGACGGTCTTGCCGCGCACGTGCCTGTACACGGCGCCGATCTCGAAATTCTCGAAATAATTGTCGCTGCCGGTAAGGGGCACGAGCTTCATGTCAATTCCCCTGACGCGGCGTCGCCGAAGCTGACGAAATTGGAGCGCTCGAATTCAACGACAATCTCGTCGTGCTGGTTGCGGCCTACGGTGTGCCACGTAATGATCCCCATGTTCGGCCGGCTGGTCGACAGGCGTTTTGCCTTCGTGAGGCTTTTTACGATCATCGTGTCGCCGGGATAGACGACCTGGCCGTAAACGAGTTCATCGACCCCAAGAAAGAAGCCGCCGACCTCACTGTTATCCTCCACGCTCAGGCCCAAGGCCGTGTTGAAGACGAACAGAGGGTTGAGCACCAGATCACGATACCCGAGCTGCCGCGCATATTCGCGGTTGGTGTAGATCGGGTTGAACGACAATGTCAGCGTGCTGAATAGTATGGAATCGGTCTCGGTAAACGTGCGCCCCCAATGATGCACCCGTTCCTCACCCTCCGGCTGTGCGTGGTAGAATCGCCCTTTTTTCCAAGGGACCGCGCGGTCCAATATCTCGGCGATCATACATTCCTCCTTGTCGGGTCAAGCATGCGTCGCCGCAGATGCTCCGGGCGCCAGCGGGGGAGAACAGCGCAAAGGCATTATCAACGTAACTATATTATTCGTGAGGTGACGACCGCCTGTCAGGACGCCTCGAGCTCATAGTGATTCAAGTCGAAGGCGCCGACATTGACGACCCCATCCCCCACATAGCCGAGGTCCCGGGAGATACGCAGGCAACTATGGCTCAGCGCCTGCAGCACAGCCGGAATCTCGCTGCATGGAAAGTCGGCCAGGGTTCCACCCGCCGATAACGTCGCCACCACGCGTCCGTCATGGTCGAGGATGGGGCAGGCGACATGGCGGACCTGATATGCCGACTCCTGATTGTCGACCGCGAATCCATCCCTGCGGGCATCTTCCACCGCTTGAAGAAACGCCGCTTGATCCGTGATCGTATGGGCCGTGACCGGATCCATGCCTTGCGTGGTGAGCATTGCGGTTATTTCCGCTGGTGGAAGAGCGCCGCATAGAACCTTGCCCGGCGCGCAGGCATGCGTGGGGGCGACCACGATGAGATTGACCCCATGCTGGCTGAGCGGAGCGGGAAGCGCACGCATGATGACGACTTTGCCGCGGCTCAGACGTCCCAGGCTGACATAACCCCGAATCCGGTTGGCCAGTTCATCCATGACCGGCATGGCGATCCGATCGAGGGTCCGGCGGCCCAGCGCATTCGCCCCGAGCACTGTCAGTCCGAGGCCGAGATAGCAGCGTCCAGTCTCCTCGTCCTGGTCCACAAGCGCCCGTTTCGACAATGTCGTGATCAAACGCGATACCGCGCTTGCCGACATGTTCAGGCGGGCGGAGATCTCGCTCACGCGCAGAGGGCGACGCGCCTCGGAAAGGGCATCGAGGATATCCATCGCCTTGCGCACGGACTTGATCGGCGCTTCGTCGTCCCGTTCTTCCATGTCTACCCGCTCCATCTCGATGGCGTCGCTCAGCCGACACGCAACCTAGCAGGCTGGATCCGGCCGCTGATAGAGGCTGGTCACCGCCATCCGTTTTATGCCGCTTTTCACTCATATTTCGCAAATTATAACCTTATAACGACATATGACAACCACATTATGCAATGTCATTGCGAAATATGTTGACTCAATCGGTTTTTTACGCAAACCTGCAATCATTCGATTAACGTCCACATGGGAGGAATGAACAATGCACGTAGGATTTGGCCCGATTTTCCAGAACACGGCGGGCGTTCTCTCGGACCTTGAGTGTTACCAGCAGGAACTGGCTCTTTGCGATCTGGCGGAGCCGCTAGGCTTCGATTCAATTTGGGAGCCGGAGCACCATTTCACCGAATATGAGATGACCCCCAACGTCCTGCAGTTCCTGACCTATATGGCGGGCCGGACGAAGACGGTGAAACTGGGTTCGATGGTGGTGGTTCTGCCCTGGCACGATCCCCTGCGGGTGACCGAGGAGGTCACGCTGCTCGACTATCTCTCGGGTGGCCGTGCTCTTTTTGGAATGGGACGCGGGCTTGGTGCGATCGAGTTCGGTGGCTTCAACATCGACATGAACGACACACGTGAAATTTTCGTCGAAAGCGCTGAGACGATCGTCAATGCCCTGCGGACCGGCGTCATCGAATATGACGGCAAGCATGTCAAGCAGCCCCGGCGAGACATCCGCCCTGCGCCGTTCAAGACATTCGAAGGCCGTACCTTCGGCGCGGGCCTCTCGCCCGAAACCATGCCGATCCTGGCGAAGCTCGGCGCGGCGCCCATGATCTTCCCGCTCAAGAGCTGGGAAGAAGTACGCGACACGATGGAGATGTATAAGAAAGCGTGGATCGACGTGCGTCCGGACGTGGTGCCGCCCAAATGCACGCTTGTCAGTTTTGCCTATGTCAACAAGGATCCCCGCAAGGCGGAGGAAGCTGCCCGTAAATATATAGGCGGCTATCTGCGGACCGTCGTTAAGCATTACGACCTGGGCGGAGAGAATCTGTCCAACACCAAGGGCTATGACTTCTATGCCAAGCAGGCGGCACAGTTCCGCGGCGCGGCTCTTGAAGAGAAGGTCGAATCCTATATCGAGTTGATGCCCTGGGGAACACCGGACCAGTATCTGGAGAAGCTCCAGAAGATCGACGGCATGATCGATATGGGGGCCGCGATCATGCATTTCGCCTTCGCCGGAATGCCCTATGACATGGGACAGGAGAATATGCGGCTGTTCGCCAAGGAGGTGCTGCCCGAGCTCAAGAAGTGGGACAAGGGTCCGTTCGGCGAAGCCAAGAAATACCCTCGTGGCGAAGCCAAGGAATTCGCCGATGCCGGCATAAGCGAAGAGGTCAGCGCGTGGACCAAGTCGCTCGACAATTCGGCAAAAGCGGGGAACATCCCACTGTCGTGAAGACCGCCGAATTCTAGAGGCGATCGTTACGCGGCGGAGCAGCTCAATCGAGGGCCGTAAGGCCATTGAAGAGATCTGAAGTTACATGAGAACGCGGGTCCCGTAACCGGACCCTCGATCGGTCCGTCGGAGAACAATCGTCAGGGCAGGTCCATCGCCGGCGCTCGCCGGATAACAGCTTGGCACCCCTTCGCTCGCGTACCGGGATGCTGCCCCTCGGAAGCGATGGGTATATTCGCCGCGCGATGGTTTATCAGAAGATATCGCTATGGCGAGGAGATGCTGCGGAGAGGATCGCGGCATTCCATCCGGCGTCGGGGACAAGCACTGACAGTGCGAACTGCGATCGACCGTTCGAATTGGAGAAAAAAGGGTGGTTGAACAGGCGGCAGGGGATCAGGAGGCGCAGGCTCAATTTCTAGCCGGTGCGACGACACTTGGCTTTATTGGTCTCGGTGACATGGGGGCGGCGATTGCCTCATCAATCGTCCGCAACGGCTACGACGTGCGCGCGCTCGATCTGAGGGCCGAAGCGGTGGAGAAACTGGTGTCGCAGGGCGCGCGGCCGGCCGGTTCGCTGGCTGCCCTGGCGGACGAATGCGACGTCGCAATGCTGGTCGTGGTGGACGATAAGCAGGTCAAGCAGGTGGTCGGCGAACTTCTGCAACATCCGGGCAAGCTGAAAAGCATCATCGTGAGCAGCACGGTGCTGCCGGCCACGGCGGCCGCGCTCAGCGAAGCCGCGCGGGCGCAGGGTCTGGAGTTGGTCGACGCACCGGTCGCGGGCGGGGCGGAGAAAGCGTCGCGCGGCACTATTACGGTGTTGATCGGCGGTGAGGATGCCGCCGTGCGGCGCTGCTGGCCGATTTTCGAGGCGTTTGGCGGGAATCTCTTCCATATGGGGCCGGTCGGTGCCGGAAACGCAGGCAAGCTTGTCAACAATCTGCTGAGCCTCGGCGGCACCATGCTGCAGATCGAAGCGATGCAACTCGCGGATGCCTACGGCATTGCTGAGGACACGGTAACCGAATTCATCGCCGTCAGCAGTGGCGATTCCCGCTCAATGCGAACCTGGGGACGTATCGACCGGGTGCGGCGGACTCACACACTGGCCGGCACGCCCGCGATCTACGACATCTTTTCGAAGGACGTGAAGGCCGCGGCGATGGCCGCCGGACAGCGCGGCGTCGTCCTGCCGATCGCCGCGATGATCGGCGCGTCGATGGCGGAGAAAATGAAAAATCGGGACGCCTTCCTTGAGGCGCGCGGCATGACAGGGCCGATCCCGCCATGTCGGATCTGCGGACAGGAACTGGCCGCGCCTTTCCGCAAAGCCGGAGTTCATCCCGAATGCGCCTACGATCCGGAGGGGCAATCTGGGCGATGAAATAGAGCGCGCCTGCAAGCCAGTGACGGCAGCAATGCCCTCCTGACGCCTTTGGCGGATTTTCCGCCCAAATGGGTCCGCGTACTTCCCCTACGCCGGACATACCGCTTACAGCGGTTCCTCCCCAACTACCCTCGGCGGTCTCCGTCAATACGAATGCCGCCGAGGGTGACCTTCAAGAGGTGCCGGGGATTTATCCGAGCTGATGTGTTGGAGACAGTTCAGTGGAAGATGGTCCGAACGTCTTCCCACATATTGAACTGAAGTCCGTCTTGAGACGGCGTTCCATCGAGCGCCGCCTCCGAGAAGCGGCCGACCAGCTCCTCGAACAATACGGCGATCTCCATCCGGGCGAGCGCGGCACCGATGCAGAAATGCTGTCCGATGCCGAAGGCTAGGTTGGGCATCTTGCGTTGCCGCGCCAGGTCGAAGATTTCCGGTTCTTCGAAGACGTCTTCGTCGCGGTTCCCCGACATGAAGAAATTGAGGACGTGCTGCCCTACCGACAGTCTTTGGCCGCGCACCACGGTTTCCTCGACCACGGTCCGTCCGAACCCACGTACCGGGCTCACATATCTGAGGAATTCCTCGGTCGCGTTCCTCATCAGGTCGGGCTTGGACGCCAGCAGCTTCATCTGATCCGGATGCTGGGACAGGAGGATGATGGCGCCGTTGATGGTATTGCGCGTGGTTTCATTGCCGGCCGTCAGAGTCCCGGCAAGCAGCATGTGAACCGTTTCGGCGCTGATCAAGTCCGCTTTGTGCGCCTGGCGCAGGGTAGTCAGCAAATCTTCCTGAGGATTCCGGTCCCGTTCGGCAAGGAGTTCGTCGAAATACGCGTACATCGGCGCAAGCCCGGCGACCGTTTCCCCGACCGCCCCCTCCGACAGATCCGCGCCCATCTTGATAAACTCGTCGCTGTAATATTTCAGGCGATCCAGTTCCGACAGAGGCATGCCAAGCAGGATGGCGATAACCATGAGGGGCAGCGGTTCGGCCACCTGTCGCGACCAGTTCACCGTCTGCCCGATTTCGATCGAGGCCAGCATATCCCGGCAGATTTGGCGGACCTGCTCGCGGATCTGGGCGACGATCCGCGGATTGAAAGCCGGGCTGACGATGCTGCGCATCTCGTTGTGGCGGGGTGGGCCGACCAAGGCGAGGTTTTCCGCCTCGGCGCGGAAGAAGTTCTTCGTCACATTGCCATAGCGAAAGTCGTTCAGGGTGATGCCGCCATGATTTGAGAATATCTCCGGCGTGCGCCCGACATGGCGGATATCCTCGTATTTGGACATCACCCACATATCCAGCGGTTCGTAATAAAAGACCGGCTCTTCCCTGCGAAGCCGCTGCAAAACCGGGTACGGGTCGTCCAGATAGAAATTCGGATCTTCAAGGCGGACAAGTTTCGCCAAGTCAGTCATCGTCACTTCCCCTCGGACAAACTATCGGGCGCCTCGTGAGCCTGCGCGCTCAGCCGGTGCGCTATACAGTGCGCGATGATCCATCCACCTTCAGACCCTGTCGCCCTCACTAAAGAGGGGGCTGGGACAATGTTTACGGTTGACCCCGCCCTTGCCCGGCCGACCCCGTCAGCATAGCGATTTCCGGCGCCGAGAGGCCGGCTTCCGCCAGGCGAAAGGCCGTATGCTCGCCCAACAGCGGGCTTCGCCGAAGGACGGCGCCGGGCGTCTCTGTCATCTTGATCGGCACGCCCGCGACGCGGATTTCGCCGGAACCCGGTTGCTCCACCGCGACGAACATCTCGCGAAGGGCAAAATGCGGGTCGGCAACCGCTTCCGCGATGTTCATCACCGGCCCGAACGGTATCTTCCCGCCAAGCGACGCCTTAAGCTCCGCCTTGGTAAATCGGGCCGTCCTGGCGCCGATTAACGGAATCAACGCGGATTGGTTTGCGCCCCGGAGCGCGCTCGTTGCGAAACGATCGTCATCCAGCAACTCCGGCGCGTCCAGCCCCCGGCACAACTCGGCAAAGAATCCGTCGTTCGTCGCGGCGATCGCGACCGGACCGTCCTTGGCGGGGTAAAAGCCGAACGGGCAGAGATAGGGATGGTGATTGCCTTGGGGTCCCGGCACCAGATTGCTGACGGAATGCTGGATCACCACCCGCTCGCAGATCGCGAGAATGGCGTCGGTCATCGCAACATCGACGAACTGGCCGCGACCTGTACGCCGGGCATTGTGGATCGCCGCCAGCACGCCGAAGGCCAGAAACATGCCGGGGATGATATCGCCGATACCGGGACCGACCTTCGTCGGCGTTTCAGGATCGGGGCCGGTGATCGCCGTGATGCCCCCCATCGCCTGCGCCACGACATCGAATGCGGGCCATTCGCAATAGGGCGATATCCCCGTCCGAGGATCGCCAAAGCCGCGCAGCGATCCGTAAACGAGGCGCGGATTGATCGCGCGAAGCGATTCGAAGGACAGTCCGAGGCGATCCATCACGCCAGCGCGGAAATTCTCCACCACGGCGTCGGCATTCCGCACGAGTGCCCGGAACGCCGCCTTGCCAGGCTCGCTTTTGAGGTCGAGGACCACGCTCTCCTTGTTCCGGCAGAGACTCTGGAAATAACCGCCGAGAACCCGTTCGCTGTCATCGTCACGATACGGGCCGAAACTGCGGGTAATGTCGCCCGCCGGTTGCTCCACCTTTATGACGGTGACGCCGTGATCGGCCAGCATCATGGTGGCAAACGGGCCGGCCAGCATCTGCGTGAGGTCTATGACCCGCAAATCGCTCAGGCTGCCGAACGTGCCGCCCACCGGCGAGGCCGATCCCTTCTCCGCTCTGTCATGCATGATGATCCTCCCAGGATTTCCGCTCAGGAGAACCACCCACATGTGTCCGACACGAGCGGAGTAAAGCAGTTCTTCTATTTCGACGGCGAAAGGGCAAAACTAACGGCCTCTCGACACCGGCCTCAGTCGACCAAAACCGGCTGAACTACAAATCTTCTCAAAGCCTTAAGCAAAAATGGTCAATGGAGATCGGAATGATTATTGGTCCTGATGGCGAAGCCCACTAAAACCGGGTGTGAACCGGTAAAGGCGGTCCCCAGCAGAAGCAATGGAACGAGCCGAATTCAAAGCCGGGCGGCGCGACAAGGGTCTTGGCGCGACCTGGGTATTGCCAATCGCCTGGTCACGACACGTTGGCGCGTTGAAGCTCCATACCGTCAAACCGCCCGCTTGCCCGCCATGCTTCCAGCATTTCGAAGAACGCAACGGCGCCCGCGCCATAACGCGCGCCGCCGAATAGCTCGTCGTTTCGCTTTGCCATGCCTTCGCCATTGAAATAGCCCGGGGTGCATTTGGCGAAGAACTGAACCTGCGCTTCGGCCTCGGGGGCTGTGCGGATGAGTTGCGTATACTCTTCAACAGCGCCATGGCTCGGTTCGATCGTCGCTATGCCGCGCTTCTTCAGCTCCGAAAAAATATAGCGCAGGTGCATCGCCTGCTCATCAAGGAGGTGAACCGCATTCGCGACCGTCACCGAATGCGGATTTCCCCCCACGACGAAGCAGTTCGGAAACCGATCGGTCATCAAACCATGGAGCGATCTAACGCCATCCGCCCAATGCTCGCTGAGCGAGATGCCACCGCGGCCCCAAAGCTCGAACCCGGTCAATCGCGTGTAGCTGATGCCAGCCTCAAAGCCCGTAGCAAAAATCACGCAGTCAACGTCATGGGCCTTGCCTCCGGCGACCATGCCATGGGGCGTAAATCGTTCGATGCCGGTGCGGCTGGCGTCCACGAGGTGGACGTTCGGCAGATTGAAGCTCGCGAGATAATCGTCGTGGAAGCAAGGCCGCTTGCAAAGCCAGCGGTAGTAGGGCTTCAGCGTTTCGGCGACCTCGGGGTCCGCGACGATAGTCTCGACCCTTTCCCGCAACGCGTTCATTAAACGATAATCGCATATCTCGGCTAAGGTTTCGCGCTCTTCCCTGGAGAGTGGGCGTCCGAGCGCGTTGCTAACCGGCGCCTCGGGAAGCCTCAGAACTTGTGGGAACGAACGCGTCCAACCATCGCGGACAATATCCTCCTCCGCTGGAAGCAGCCCCTGCAGCATACGCTGGAAGTTATACCGCCGCGCCTTCTGCCAGCCCGGTCGCGTCATGTCAGTCCAGTCGGGCCCGGTTTCGCAGTTATCGCGTTGCCCGACAGTGGAAGGCGTCCGCTGGAAGACGTAGAGTTCCTTGGCCCATTTGGCGACTGCCGGAACAATCTGGATCGCGGTCGCCCCGGTTCCGACGACGGCGACCCGCTTGCCGCTCAGCCCGGTGAGGCCGCCGCTATTGTCGCCGCCGGTATAGCTGTAGTCCCAACGGCTGGAGTGGAAGGCGTGCCCCTCAAAGAGATCGATCCCGGGGATGCTCGGAAGCTTCGGCAGGGCCTGCCGGCCGCAGGCCAGCACGACAAAATCCGCCGTTATGCGATCGCCGCGGTCCGTCTCCACCACCCAACGCTGCGCATCCTCTTGCCAGCGCATCTCCCGAATTGCCGTTTGGAACAACGCTTTGTCATAGAGGCCATAATGCCTCCCGATCCGCTGGCAGTGCTCGAATATTTCCGGACCATAGGAATAGCGATGGCGCGGGGCGTAGTTCAGCTCCTCGAGCAAGGGAAGGTAGACATGCGCCTCGATATCGCACATCAGACCGGGATACCGGTTCCAGTACCAAGTGCCCCCGAAGTCCGCGCCGTCTTCAATGATGCGGATCTCGGTGAGCCCGGCTTCGCGCAGGCGGGCGCCGGCTAGAAGACCGCCAAAGCCACCGCCCGCGACGATCACCTGCACATGGTCGTGAACGGGCGCGCGCGTGATATCGGGCGCCCACGGGTCCTTGCCGAAATTCGCGAACTTGCCGTGCCTGGTCGGAACGTAATGACGGTTCGCGCTCGGCTGAATACGCCGGTCTCGCTCTTGCTCGTATCGCTTTTTTAATGCCCCAGGATCGAAGTCGAGGTCAGAAAAATATTCCCAAATTGTGGAACAACCGGCCTCAATCACAATAGCTCCATGTGCTTTTCACTTCGCCCTGGAATTCCTGCGGCAAACAACAGCGAGTGACGCGTAGAGCATCAAACCTTAGCTTCTTGGGGCAGACCGGCTGCACCCTCGCTTTCGATAGGACAGACCAGCAGTGATTTGCAATGTGCTGTCCGGAACGGGCAGTGATGTGTGTGGGGAGCCGCCCGGCAGCAAGGACAGCTGCGCACATATATCCCGGAGGAGCTTGGCCGATGGTTAAAATGAAGTCTTGGCGGGCGGACCAATTCGGCAATCCGGCGGATGTTCTTCGCCTGGTCGACATTGAAGTTCCCGAGCCGCCCGAGAAATGCGTCGCCGTGCGCGTTGCATCAACCGGCATCGGCGGCCCCGATTATTTGATGATCAAAGGCGGCTATCCCACCGTCAAGGCCCCGCCCGTATCGCCGGGTCAAGAGGTCGTCGGCACAGTGGTCGCGGCCGGCGCCGGCTCGAAATTCAAAGTTGGCGACCGGGTAATGGGCCAGACCCTCTACTATAACGGCTGGGGTGGGTATGCAGAGTATTGCCTGGTACCGGATTTTCGCACCTATCTCGCACCCGACTGGCTGAGCGACGACGAAGCAGCGGGTTTCATCATACCGTACAAGACGGCCTACGCTGCGCTCGTTACGCGCACCGAGCTAAAGCCCGGCGAAACGATGCTCGTCCTTGGCGCAGCCGGCAGCTCCGGTGTGGCGGCGATCCAGCTTGGCAAACATCTCGGCGCCCGAATCATCGCCGTTGCGAGCAGCAAGGACAAGCTGGATTTCTGCAAATCCATCGGTGCTGACGACGCGATCAACTACCGCACGGACCACGTCGTCGAGCAGGTCAAGGCGCTGACCGGCGGGAAAGGGGTCGATGTCGTTTTCGATCCCGTCGGGGGAGATTTCGCCGAGGCGATGGTCGAGACGCTCGCGCCTCAGGGGCGATTCGCCTTGATCGGCTATTCCAGCGGACGTTGGCCGACGATCGACGCACGCCAGATCGTTCTGAAGGATTGCTCTGTGGTCGGTGTTCAGGCGAGCGGCAGGCCTCAGGCGGAGCTCGAGGAATCGATGCAGGCGATGCTTGAAATGGCCAAGAACGGAAGCATCAAGCTTCCGATCGGGCGTACGTTCGAATTCGACGAAGTGCCCGCCGTAATCGAGTTGCTCAAGGCTGGACCGCCGCCAGGAAAGCTGATCCTGCACGGCACCGGCAAATCGCCCTAACCGACGAATGCGCCGCCATTTACGTCCAGCACAGCGCCGGAAATGAAAGATGCGCCGGGCGAACACAGAAACGCAATCGGCCAACCCAGCTCCATCGGGTCAGCTGAGCGGCCGAGCGTTGACACTTCCTTGCTGCTGGCCAGATGCGGGGCGGTTGCATCCAGCATTGGCGTGCGAACGACACCTGGCGCAATGCCGTTGACCAGAATATTCTTTTCCGCACCCCGGCTTGCCAATGCGCGGGTCAGCGAATGCACCGCGCCTTTCGAGGACGCATAGGTCGCATACTCGATCGGCTCTCCAAGACGCCCTTTGCCCGAGCGCCCCGCGGACGATCCCACGAATACCATGTACCCGCCATCGGTCGGCGAAGCGTTCTCGATGAATGCGAGGCCTAATATCATCGGCGCGCGGACGTTGACCTGCATGACGAAATCGAACGATTCCTTGGACTGCGGGCCGTGCGGGCCTTTGAATACGCCCGCGACGTAGGCGAAAGAGAAATAGGGTCCCGCTGAAATGATGCGCTGCAAGAACGCGTCGTCCGTCAGGTCTCCCTGAAGTATTGTTACGCGGCGCCCCATCGCTTCGATCTCCTCGCGGAGGCTCTCCATGGGCGCGCGATCGGCCAGGACGACATCGGCTCCCAGCTCGGCGAGGCACTTCGCGGTGGCATACCCTATTCCACTGGCCGCGCCGGTCACCAAGGCGCGGCGGCCCAGCAGACTGAGCGCCTGCGGCACCTGGAAATCACTTTTGCGCTCATTTGCCATCGTCGTCCTCCTCAATATTCCAAGCCACGCGGACACGATTCATGCCCAGTACGGCTGTCCAAAATAGCCTTGAAGTCCAGTCCGCCATCCCCGCGAAACCGCGAGCCTGCGGCTCACCACGCCTGCTGGAGGAGCTGCCGAATTTCCGTCACCGTTTTGATCGGCCGTGGATTGGTCGCTATGAGGGGGTCGCGCAGAGCGACCTCCGCGATCGTATCGAGCGCCGCTTCGGATATGCCGGCATCGCGCAGCCGGTGCGGCAATTCCAAACGCGACACAAGACGCGCGATGATGTCCGCAAGAGGCGTATCGGCTTTGCCAATAGCCGACGCCAAGAGGGCCTGCCTCTCTGCATTTACGCTCGCATTGTAGCGCAGGACGTGGGCAAGCATGACGCAGGAGGTCTCCCCATGCGGCATGCCGCCCGTCCCTCCCAGAGCGTGGCCGATCCCATGGCTTGCGCCACTCTTGAGCGATCCGGAGGCTGCACCCAGAATCGACAGCCACGATCCTTTCATGCAATCGAGGCGCGCCTCCAGGTCGTCCGGTGCGTCAAACACTTTCTCCAGCGACGGGATGAGGAGGCGCGCCGCAAAGAGCGAATACGCGTCCGAAAGCGGGTTGCCGTTGATAGAGCACCAATTTTCCACGGCGTGATCGACAGCCCGCATGCCCGTGGCAAAGAACAGGCGGGGCGGCGTTTGTCGCGTCATCGCGGGATCGAGAATGATGATATCCGCGCCAAGTCTGGGATAGAGAAACACTTGCTTGACGGGGCCACGTTCATCGGTGACGCCGGCGCCCGAGGTAAACTCCGCCGCCGAGAGCGTCGTCGGCACGGCAATAAACGGAAGCGTCGGCGGAACGGTTAAATCGCCCTCGCCGCCCGGGTTGTTCTTATAGGTTCGGAAACGATCCATGTCGGCCGCGGTCAGGACGCCATTGGCCAGGCAAAGACGCGCGGCCTTGACAGAGTCGCAGACCGAGCCCCCGCCGATCGTCACGACCGCGTCCGCGCCCTTGAGGGCCTCTGCGACGCGAATCACCTGGCTGCGCGGCGTGTGGGGCCGCATGCCGGCGATGATGGAGTGGAATTTCGACCCCAAAATCCTGCGCGCGGTCTCCGCCAGCCCGCCAGGTTCGGAAAGACTGTTCGTCGTCACCACCGCCACGGACTGTGCCGAAAGCCGCTGCACTGCCTCGGGCAAAGCCTCGGCCAAAGGAACGCCATACGCGACCGTCTGCTGTACAGCAGTCGTCAACCAACCGGATCCAGCAAGCTCACTCATTACCGCAAAGCCCCTTATCGACCATGACACTATAGCAATTCGTACCGAACATTATGCTTCGACTGTTCCCGCTATCGCAGCCACAGAGGCCTTCTCACAGCAGAACACCCACCACTTGACCGATCGAAATTGTCCCCTCGTTTGTGAGGGTAGAGGCTTTATTGAGGGGTATTGGGGATCGGCGTAGGGTCCGCAAACGCAGCATAGTGAAGACTACGGACGTCTGGGGAACGAGCAATGCAGGCTTATCAGATAAAAAGCGGATCGGACATAAAACCACTCCCGTTTCAGTCTGCCTATCGCAAAGGCGATGCCCCGGCGGAGGTTTTTCGCAAGCAGGCAATCGGCGAGTTGGAGCGCGTGGTTCCCGATCTGAAACATGGCCGCTTTGTCCGCACCATCGCGCTCAAGAACGGCGTCTTCACCGGATTGGCCAGTGAAGAGGGCTCGCTTTTAACATTTGTCATTTCCGGCGACCTGACGCTGACCCCGAGCGGCGGCGTGTCAACAAAACTTGTGCCGGGAGATGTGTTGCTGCTGGACGAAGCAGCTGTATCGCGGCTCGGCGTCAGCGCAAACGACGATTGTCGCCTGGTTCAAATCGGTGTGTCCGAGGACTGGCCGGGCCCGGAAGCGAAAATGCAAGACCCGGGAACGCCGACCCCGCGGGATGGCGGCAAGATCACCATCAAACGCGTGTATAAAGGGGCCGACGATCTGGCCTATTACCGCGACTTTCCCGAGCTGTTTTCAGCGCCGCTCAATGAGTGGAGCGCGCCCAGACCCCTCATCGGCTTCCGCTTGATGTGCTGGGAGGATGGTTTCATCGACTGGCACCCCGAGGTCGTCAACAATTTCGCCATCTTCCTGTCCGGAGAACTCGAACTGATTGCGAGCGGGGATGGCGTCAGCAACGTCTTTCACGCCGGCGACATCTGCCTGGCGGCGGATCGGACCGGCAAAGGCCACATAGACGTATGCCGCGGCATCACCCACACTGCCTTGCTGGTGATGGACGATAAGGATTTGTGGTAGCCCCCAAGCGCGCTGTCCGTGTCTACGGCTTGTAAGGCCAGAGATCCTCCGTCTCGATCACGATATTGATAGAATGCACTCCGCCGCGGATCCGGTTGAGATGGCCCTCGCCGGTGCGATCTTCGGCGAGACAGAGATCGCCGGCGCGGAAGATCTGCTTGGCGCCACCGCCCCCGCCGACCTCCATTTCGAGCTCGCCAGAGGAAAATATGCCGATCTGGCTGATGACGCATGGATGATAATCCGTCCATCCGTCCTCCCAATACAGCATTCGGAAGCCGGAGATTCGCCGTGGCGTGCTCCATTTATCGGCTTCGCTCGGGAACAATTCCGCAAATTCGGTGAAGTAGGCTCTGTCGTCTTCACCTTTGTAGATTCGCTTGATGTTCGGCTCCGATCCCGCGCGCGGGTTGATCGTGCCCGGCGGCTGAATCTTCGCATCGGGACCCGGGAAATCGGGGTTGACGCCGATCTGCACCAGGCGGCTCGGACTGCGGACGTCGAGAGTAACCTGCGATGACGTGTCTCCATCGGTCAGCAAGATGTCCCCGGCCTCAAGCGTGCTGGTCTGCGATGGGCCGGCCACCAGGGTGAGGTCGCCGGACAGCACGATCGAGAGCAGCGATCCGGGCTGGCCCGCCAAGCCGGTAAACTTGCCTTCGGACAACGCGATCGCACGTAGAAAATCGGATTGTATGGGATCGAACGTATTTCCCCTGGGCATTTCTCCCGTCGACTGCTTACGATAACGATCGGCGCTGGTTTCGCCCTTGCGATGCATGCTTGGCAAAGGAAGCGGCAAAATCGCCAGGGTTCCGTCTGGTTGTAAAGTGACACGAACCGCCTTCATTGCGCCTCTCTTCTATTAATCGTCGGATAAACACGAATGAGGGCGCGATCACGGAACCTTCATTCTCACATACTCTCCGATCTTCTCGAGGGCTTGGCGGCCTTCCGGTAGAATATCCGCGAACAGAGGCCAGACGTGGACCATGCCCTCCCATATATCGAGTTCCACCTCCACACCAGCCGCTTCGGCTTTCGCGGCGAATCGCGTGGAATCGTCGAATAGAGATTCATGCGTTCCCACCAGGATGAGCATGGGAGGCAGTCCGTGCAGATCCGCATAGAGGGGCGACGCGAGTGGATTCTTGAGATTGCTCTCTTTGCCGACATAGCGCAGCGCGTGCGCCATGCTGCTCTCGTAAGTCACGATCGGGTCGAGATGGGCTCGCTCCCTCACCGACCGGCCCTCCTTCGCAAGATCGGTCGAGGGGCAGATCGCCACGATCGCGGCGGGCATGGGATTGCCGCGGTCCCGAAGCGCAACCGCGGTAGCAAGCGCCAACCCGCCTCCGGCAGAATCCCCCGCAATAACGATTCTATGCGGCGGTACGCCCTGCTCGATTAGCCAGCGATAACTCGTGACGGCGTCTTCGAGCGCCGCGGGAAAAGGATGTTCCGGCGCCAACCGGTAACCGGCCGCCAGAAGTTTCGCACCCGTCGCCCGAGCGAGGTGGCCGGTGAAATTACGATATGTCGCCAGCGTCCCTATCGTGTAACCGCCGCCATGGAAGTACAGTATTACGCGATCAAGCGCGCAGCCTGGGGCGGTGACCCATTCAGATGCCACGCCGTTCGCATCGGCCGCTTCGAAGCAAATGTCGTCCGCGGGGGGGAAGGATGCCGCAAACCTTTCCCAGCCCGCGCGCAGTTCTTCGATTGTCCGCACGCCTGTGAACTCAGACGTTCGTAGCGAAGCGACGAGCGTGTCGTATTCGGGAGAAGGCATCTTACTTGCGACCAGTTCGACGCGCCGCCGTCATGGGCATGATAGTGTCATCAGCGTGGGCATACTTGTTATTTCGTCCATTTCGGCCGTCGAAAGCCGCGCATATCGACCGTTTTCGACTATAAGCGCGCGTCCTCGAACACCATCCTCTCACAAATGCGGGGAGAATTCTGTCACTGAACCCAGCAGAAAGGCATGGGGAGCAGCGCTTACCGGCCGGTTGAACACATGACGGCGCAATGGCCTCCGTCATAATTTCCCGAAGACCAGGAGCATTGCGGGGCGCGCGGGGAAATCCCGAAGATCGAATAAAACTGAGGGCGGCGTCAGCTGTATCGCAGTGGCAACCGGCCCACCGTACTCGCAGGCGTATCAAGGAGTGAATTATGTCGACACCCAACCATAGCCGCCGCAACCCGATCTTCAACGACAACAAGCTTAAGATCGGCACCTTCGCGACGAATACGATCGGGTCGGTGCATTCGGTTGCGCCCGATGCCTACAAGCCCTCCTGGGAAAACTCTCTGCGTTTGGCGCAAATCGCCGATCGAGCCGGCTTCGAGGCTCTACTCGGCTTGGCCAGGTGGAAAAACCCCGGCCAACATGCAGTCGCTCATCGCGGCAACTTCGTGCTCGATTCCTTTACCTGGACCGCAGCATTGGCGATGGCGACGGAGCATATCGGGTTGTTCGCAACGAGCCATGCACCGACAATCCACCCTCTCGCCATAGCCAAACAGTGCGCCACAATCGATCATGTCTCGAGAGGGCGGTTTGGACTCAATGTCGTCGGCGGATGGAATCGGCCGGAATTCGACATGTTCGGCCTTGAGCTCCTCGAGCACGATCTGCGCTACGACTATCTTGAGGAATGGCTGACCGTCATTTTCAAACTGTGGGAGTCGAGCGAGGAATTCGACTTCGAAGGCAAGTTTCTCAAGTTAAAGGGGGCGTTGTCGATGCCGCAGCCGGTGCAGAAACCTCATCCGGCAATCATGAATGCGGCGCATTCCACCCGCGGCCGTCGATTCGCCTGCGAATATGCCGACTGCTGTTTTGTTACGACCCGTGTCACAGAGAGCGATATCGCCAGCTACAAGAAGATGGCCCGCGAAGAATTCGGCCGCGAGATCGGGGTGTGGATGCAGATTCCGATCGTACAGCGAAGGACGCGCCAGGAGGCGGAGGACCATCTGAACTATTTCGCTGTGCAACACGAGGATCGCTCTTCGGTCGACGGGTGGTCTCAGGGGATCGCCGGCGAGTCGCGGTCGCTGAGTGACGAGGCGGTTAAATACTCGCGCTTGGTCGTTGCCGCTGGGGGAGAACCGGTCATGGGCTCGGCGAGCGAAATCGCCGACCAATTCGAGGCTCTGTCCGAAAAAGGCGTCGACGGCATTCTGTGCGCGTGGTTCGATTTCGAAGACGGACTCAACCGCCTGATCGGTGATGTATTTCCGCTACTGGAGCAGCGAGGCCTGCGGGGAGCGTTTCGACCAGGCTGATAAGGAGGTGCCGCCAGCCGCGAATGCCCCGGCCGAGCGAGTATCGACTACACGGTTGGCAACGCACCGCCATCAACAAGATAGTCCACACCGCAGACAAATCCGCCGCGATCGGACGCGAGAAAGGCCACCAACTCGGCAATCTCCGCAGGCCGGCCGGTTCGGCCCACGGGGATGCCGCCGAAACGGGTCATAATCAATTTTCGGGCCTCGTCCGGGCTGACGCCTTCCTTGTTCGCGATGTCGATGATCCACTCATAGGCACCTTCCGTTTCGATGAAGCCCGGCGACACCATGTTCACGCGGACGCCGTGTGGGGCCACGGCCTTGGACAAGCCCTTGCTGTAGGCGCGCAGGGCGGCCTTCGCCGCACTATAGGACAGCGCCGAATCCGACTGCGGCAGCGACAGATAGAGCGTCCCGATGTGAATGACGGCGCCTCCGCCGCGCGCGATCATGCCGGGAACCAAAGCACGGTCGAGACGGACTGCGCTCATCAGATTCACGTTGACCATGTTCAGCCACATCTCGTCCGAAATGGCGTCGAACCCTCCGCCAGGCGGGTCGGCAGCTCCGGCGTTGTTCACCAGAATATCAACGCCGCCCCATTCTTTCTTGATGTGCTCGACGACAGTCTGAGCGCCGGACGCCGTGGCGAGGTCCGCCGGCACGAACATCACGGAGGCCGGCGTGTCCGCGGCAGGCGACCGCGCCGTGATCGCCACCGTCGCGCCGCTCAGAAGAAAGCGGCGAACCATGGTCGCGCCCAGCCCCTTCGTCCCGCCGGTGACGAGCACCCGCTTGCCCGCAAACTCCTTTGCATCCACGGAAAATGGATAATGTTCAGTTATGTCCACAGTGTTGCCTCGCTCACGTTCAGACCAATAGGACTCTATCGGGTCCAGCTGAATTGAAACCCCTCATATTGAATGGGCTGGAGCGCGATATGATCGAAGCCGATGAATGGGCCAATTTCCACCCATTGGCGGTGCAGATCATCTCGCTCCCGGGTCACCGAACTCTTCAGGCCGGGTGATCGCCGGGAGCGACTGCGACGGGGTTCGAAATCGCGACGCTAGAAGTCATATCCCAAGGTCACGCCAACGGTTCGAGGAAGCCCGGCCGTCATGGTTTGCTCGTCGCCGCCGGACGAGGTGGTTACGATGTAGTATTTGTTCGCGAGGTTCTGGACCCAAACCTGGGCACGCCAGCCGTTCGCGGATTCCACCCCCGCCCTAAGGTTCACGAGCATATATTGCGGTATGCTGTTACCGGGGGCTTCGCCAAGGTCCGCCCAGGTACGCGCGGTGTACGATCCGCCCACGCCGACAATTCCCAAAATCTCATCGGTCAGCGGCATGCTGTAGCTCGCATCGAAGGTCGCTGTAAGCTTCGGCGCGAAGCTGAACGCCGACCCCTTATACTGCTCGGCCGCCGCCGCGTTATGACTGTACCCCAGGAATTCCCCAATCTGCGTATGCAGGAATGTGGCGCCGCCGCGCAGCGTCAAACCGGTAACCGGCCGCGCTACGACATCGAGGTCCACGCCATTGGCATTCGAATTTGGGATATTCTTCAGAATATTCGCGCCGCCAAATACGGTGGGAATGTAAGTGGAGAATTGTTTGTTGGCGTAGTCGTAATAGAAAAATGAGCCATCCACGGTGAGCTTGCGGTCGAGCAACGCCAGCTTGGCGCCAGCTTCATACGACGTCAGCTCTTCTTGTCTTACGGGTACGGTCGCGTTATTTGCGATAATTGAGGTATCCGGCCACACACCGGCCTTATAGCCTCGGCTGATAAGGGCATAGAGCAGCATGTCTTGAGTAAATTTATAGTTGGCGCCCGCTCTCCACGATAGATTGTGCTCGTTCATCGAATTATCCACGGAGACGGGGAGATAATCCGGATGCGGGCCGGCAGCGTTCAGCGTGATGCACCCACCTGGGACAAAGGCGTTGGTGGGAGGCAGCCCCGCAAGGCCCCGAAATATGTTCGAATACGTCCCGATAAGGCTTGAAACGTTTCCATTTCCGCCATCGGCCGAACAGCCCTGAATCGCTTCTGTTGTGAGCGTATAGCGCGCGCCGGCGGTCAATGTCAGATCAGGCAATATCTGATAATCGGCATTCGCGAATACGCCGCCTGCACGCGCCTGCAGACGGTAATCATTGTTTAGGACCGATCCCGGCGTCAGCCCGGAATAATTGATGAGGTCCTGCAAGTTGTTTTCGTACAAATGGTCGTCTTCAAAGTTCCCACCAACAATATAGTTCAACCGATCGTCGATGCCGGTGCCCTGCAGGCGCAGTTCCTGAGAGACCGTGTGATCTCTTGCGGTTGTAAAGGACGCGGCGGTCGGAAACCCGGTTCCGGACAGATTTTCGGGAATGAATGCCTGTCCTCCTACGAAATTGGTGATCGATATCAGCTTCATATCATCGTTCAGGCTATATTCGGCCCGAAGAACCGTCTGATAAAGCTGGTTATGCAATTCAGCGGAAAATCCGGGATAGATGTCGGCGTCCCGAGCGTCGGTCGGTATCGGGTAGGTCAGGAGGCCGGGATTGGCCGTCGCCGGATTCTGCACCGTGGGAAACCGCGGCTGAGGCTGCTCCTGCTGACTGCGGTCGTAATTTCCGTTCACATTAAGGGAGACGATAAGGTTGTCGCTCGGTGTCCAGTCGACAAGCAACCGTATGGCGCCCTTGTTCGACGTACCGTTGTCATACGCACCGATGAAATAGGGATGCTGCCAGGAGCCGAATTGCGTGGTGGAATACGCCAGCCGCGCGTTGACGGTCGGCGATAGGCCGCCGCCGATATAGCCGTCGTTTTCGAGTTGGCCGAAATTGTTCACGGTGACTTCTGTCCCCGCGGCGAATTCGGCGGTCGGCTTCTTAGGAATTACATTGATCGAGCCGGCGGTCGAGTTCTGGCCGAAGAGCGTTCCCTGCGGGCCCTTGACGACCTCGATGTGGTCGACGTCGAGAAAGGCGCCACCCGTCATGAACGAATAAGGCAGCGGAGCCTCATTGGTATAAAGGCTGACGGTCGGGGCCGCGGCCAGCTCCGACGAGTTGAACACAATGCCGCGCAAAGCAATTAATGGGCCGCCGGACTGCCCGTAGGCGAATGTGAAGCCGGGAACGACGGTGGCCAGCTGGCTCACATCCGTGACGTGCAGCTCTTTTAGCTGGCTGCCCGTTGCAACTGTGATCGTCGCTCCGATGTCGCTTGCCTTCTGCTCGCGCTTTTCAGGCGTGACGATGATTTCTTGGATTTGATCAGGGTTTGCAGCAGCCGAAGAGTCAGGTTCCGCTGCATGCCCCTGAGGTATGACAAACGCACCCGAGGTGCCCGCAATAATGGCCAGGGCTGAGGTGGCGATCTTCCTTCTCTGTACCATGGATTTTCCCTGCGACATGAATTCCCCCCTTTTTAGATAGTTTCGAGCGGACTCGGCAATGAATCCGCCATTGATTGTTGGATACCCCGGTCGGATCACGGCTTCAGCTGTGAACACCTGGGGGATAGCGCAATATTTGTAGTGTCACTGTACTTCGGATCTTGTTGGCCGTTCTTCATGACTTCCCGACAGACCGGCATCTCCATAAATCTGTTCCCGCCTACTTCAGAGGGCGAACGTAAGCGACAAAGTTTTCATAAATCGCACGGAGGGTCCCCCCTCATAAATAATAGGGCTCAACCTCACGGAGAATACCCGGTTGAAGAAGATCGGGGCCGACCTGGCGCTGGACCGGGAGATGCCGCGGGACGTCGCGCAGGGCTATCGAATGTCGCCCCTCTTTAGTGAGGGTGCCGGCTTTTGAACGCCGGTGAGACATCGAATGGCCGCACGGCGCCATTGGATTTTGTCGCTGGCGCGTTGCAGGTGAGGCCACGCGCTGAACCCGATAGTCGAAAGAGGAGATCATGCAGCGCTTCAAGGATAAGGTCGTTATCGTTACCGGTGGCGGAAACGGAATCGGACGCGCCACGGCATGCGCCTTCGCACGCGAAGGCGCCCTCATTGTGGTCGCTGATATCGATGAGACTGCCGCCCGCGAGACCGTGGCGCAGATCGGCGCCGCGAACGGGAAGGCCACCTTCATCCCCGTCGATGTCGGGCGCGCGGAAAGCGTCAATGCGCTGGTGGAATCGACCGTGGCCACACATGGCTGTCTTCACGTGTATTTCAGCAATGCGGGCGTGCATGATGGATTCGCGCCCTGCACCGAGGCATCGGACGCGCTATGGGCGCGCGTTATAGGGGTCAATCTTTCCGGCACTTTCTATGGTGCGCGGGCCGCATTGCCGCATCTTGCGAAGACGAAGGGCAGTTTCATCATGACGTCGTCCGTTGCCGGGTTGGGCGGCGGGGCGAGCGGCACTGCCTACACCGCCTCGAAATTCGGTATTGTGGGACTTATCAATCAGCTGGCATGTGAATTCGCCCCGCAAGGTGTTCGCGTTAACGGCGTAGCACCGAGCGGCGTGCGCACGGCGATGATCATGGGCGCGCTTCAGGCAATGGACGACGGCGACGCGGTCGTGAAGGCTCGCATTCCCCTTGGTCGCCTCGCCGAGCCGGAAGAGATCGCCGGTCCCGTACTGTTCCTCGCTTCGGACGAGGCCAGCTATATCACCGGCACGTTGCTGCGGGTCGATGGCGGGTGGTGCTCGATGTAGCGGCGCTATCGCTGGTGCCGTGTCCGGGATCGCACCCCTCTTTAGCGAGGGCGAAAAACTCCACCAAGGGCCGGATAATCGACAATTGCATGACGGTCGTTTGTGACGCGGTAGTTTGCGATCGAGAAACGGTCGGGAGGAGCAAAGATGAGTGATTTGGCAAATCTCGTCCGCCTAGAAGATCCTGATTTCTACCTCAATGATCCATATCCGATTATGCAGCGGCTGCGAAAGGAACAGCCAGTCTTCTATTATGAACCGTTAAACATGTGGGTGATGTCCAAATACGAGGATATCCGTCACATTGGACGCACCCCGGAGATTTTCTCGAGCCATGCCGGTATTCATTTCAATGATTTTCGATATGGGGATGTGACCAAGGCATTTTTCCGGCCGGACGCGGAGAACCTCGCCTTGATCGGCCCGCCGCGGCATAACGATTTGCGCAGCGTTGTCAGTCCGGCTTTCAATCCGCGGATTGTCGCTCAGATGCGCGAACAGGTTCGTCAGATCTGTCGTGATCTGCTGGGATCCATCGAGGTTGGGCAAACGGCGAACTGGTCGCGTCAGGTGGCCGAGCCGTTACCGCTCATGGTGATCGCTATCCTGCTGGGTATGCCGGTAACAGAGCTTGAGGTCATCAAATATTACAGCGATGAGGTGATCAAGATCGGTCTGGACCTGTCGCAGCAGGAAATCGACGAGACCGTCGCGCGCCTGGTTCCAATGTATGAATATTTCGATAAGCTTCTTGTCGAGCGGGATCATAACCCGACGGAAGATCTGCTGACGACCCTGCGGCAAGCCTATAAAGCCGACCTGATCAGCGCCGATACGGTCCACATGCTGCTTGCCGGGATTTTGACGGCTGGGAACGAAACAACGCGCAATACCATCAACGGCGCAATCATTCTGCTGTCCGAACATCCGGATCAGATGAAGCTGCTGAAGGAGCAGCCGGAACTGGCGAGGAACGCGACCGAGGAGTTTCTCAGATATGTAAGCCCGGTACGCGGATTTGGGCGCACGGTCGCCGAGGAAACCGTGGTGCGAGGGCAGAAACTGGCTGTCGGGCAGCATGTGTTCAACTTCTTCATGTCCGGGAATCGTGATGAAGATGTTTTCGAGGAGCCGGAAGCTTTCAATCTGGCGCGGCAACGCAAGATGCCCAATCTGGCTTTTGGAATTGGACAGCATTTTTGTATCGGCGCTTCGCTCGCGCGCATGGAGATCAATGTCTTGTTCGAAGAACTGATCGGCCGCTTCACCGAGGTCGCGCTCGATGGCGTGCCGTTCCGCGATAAGGTCCTTCAATACAATGCGTGGGAAAATGTTCAGGCTGTGTTCCGTTGAGCCCACGAACTTGAAGGCGAGAGCTTCATCCCGAACCTAATCTCACGTCCTGTATCCTCAGCATTCGGTAAATCCACGCATATAAAGCCGCACTGACGGCCAGCAGAAGGATTGTCAGCAGGAGAGCCGGTTGAATGGACCCGGTGATGTCCGACACGGCGCCGGTTGCGATCGGCAGCAGACCGCTTCCAAAGAAGACGGAGATCAACCTTATTCCCGCCATGACCGTGCCGCGCTGATCCGCTGGCGCAAGATTAAGCGCAATCGCAAAACCGGTGGGATAGAAAACACCGCCCATGAACGAGAAGGCCGCGAGCCCGGCTATAGCGGTGGCCTCGCTGCCCCCAAGAACCATCGGAATCCCCGCGACGATCGCTAGAATCGACGCTATGGCCGCAATCGCCGCGATTTTGCGCGGATCTCCGCCCGATATGCGATCAGCGAAAGGACCAACCAAGACGGAACCGATCGCCATGCACAAGCCAAACCCCACACCAGTCCAGATCAGCCCCTGGCTGACCGTCATGTGATGAACCCTGACGAAGAACGAGGTCGACCAGACCGTCACGGCGTAGACAACGCCACTTCCGATCGTAATGGCGGGAATAGAGAGCAGAAGGGGACGATTGTTCCAAGTGGCGCGAACCACCTCCATCGGCCCGGCGCCGACAGCCTTCACCCCACCATCGCCCTTCGGGATTTGGGTGTCGAACGTTCCGCGTTCCGGCTCCCGCGTGGTGAAAAGCAGAAGCGCCGCCAGGACCAGGCCGGGGATACCGGCGACCAGAAAGACGGACCGCCAGGTGAAATGCATCAGCAACCAGCCGCCGAGAAGGAACAGTATGATCTGACCCGCCGCCGTGCCGGCGTAATAAAAACCGACGGCGCTGCTGCGGCGATCTTTCGGGAAAATATCGGCGATGAGCGAGAGGCTTCCAGGCGTGATCGGCGCCTCGGCCGCCCCCACTGCCAGCCGAGCGATCATGAGAATCGCAAAACTTGAGGCAAAGGCGGAAAAAGCGCTCAGAAAGCTCCATGCCGCGATGGTGACGCTCAAGAGATTGCGACGGTTTCGCCGGTCGATCAGCCATCCTGACGGCAATGCAGCGATCGCGTAAGTCGCCGAATAGCCGATCCCGCCGAGAATGCCGATCTGTTGGTCGGTAAGCTGAAAGTGCGACTTCAGAGGCTCCGCGATGACCGAGATCACGCCACGGTCGATCGACCCCATGATGTAGATGAAAGTAAGAAGCCCCAGAAAATACCAGCTATAAGTCCGGCCGCCGGTGTCGCTTGTCATATAAGACCTTTCAATCCGACCTCCGCGGGCGAAACCGACCAGTCAAGGACCAAGATGAGAAGGGCTTGGCGCGGCAAGAACCCGATCGGACCACTTGCCGCTTTTGGCGACGCCCGTTCCCGAGCGATTACAGATGCGGGGCCTTTTTGCTGCTCGCGAACAATGTGCTCGGCAGAATTTGTCTCAACTGGTCCACCTCCCACGGACCGTCCTTCTCGTAGTCCCGCCACACTGCGATCGAGTCGTCGGGATGCGTAAAACGCGAGACCTTGCCGCCGCCGGCACGAATTACACATCCGCTGATCTCGGCAGCTTCCTCGGTCAGTAGAAATAAGAGGCCGGCGGTCATATAGACCGGATCGGGGCGCACGGGTGTCTTGTAAAAGCGTTCCTTAGAAATCAATCCTTCCTGGAACATCTTCGTCTCGCGCGCCAGCCCGGGCGCCAGCATACGTGTCGACCCGAAGGGAGCGATGGCATTCACGTTGATCCCGAATTGTCCGAGCTCCCATGCCAGCGCCCAGGTTAAGCTGACGATCCCGCCTTTCGCCGCAGCATAACCAACTCGGCCGGTTGGCAGATTCCAAGCGTTCGATACAGTATTGATAATGCGGCCATAGTTTTGGGCTTTCATGTGCGGAGCGGCATGTTTGCAGGTGTTGAACGTCCCTCCCAGGTGAATGGAGATGACTCTGTTGAATTCCTCTGGACTGTGCTCGTCCAACGTATCAGGGCCCAGTATGCCGGCGTTATTCACCAAGATGTCGAGGCGGCCGAACGTGTCGATCGCCTGTTGGACGATGCGGCCTGCCCCCGCAAAATCCGCGACCGACTCATAGTTGGCTGCCGCCCTGCCGCCCTGCGCGATGATCTCCGCGACAACTTCGTCTGCCGGCCCCTGGGATTCACCACTGCCGGAAAGTTCGACGCCGAGGTCGTTGACGATTACGCTCGCCCCAGCCTGAGCCAAAGCGATCGCCTCGGCACGGCCGATACCACGGCCAGCGCCCGTCACGACCGCGACCTTCCCACTTAAAAACCCTTCCATGATGCTCCTTCATATTCCTTAATCGAGCCCGGTAACCCCGGAACAGTGCACAGGGGCACCCGCTCCATCGGTAGGGAAACTCGGCTTCGATCCACGTCGCCTCCCGGACGCCTGACCCCGCCTGCTTAAACTGTCTTCTATTGGCCCTTTTGAGCGGATAGAGCCCGAGTATATTCCATTGCCGGCAGCAGGACTTCCGTTACATGCAAAGAATCATTGTATTCTCTTACTTCTGATATCTTCCCATCGACCATTTTGAAGATGATGCAATATTTATTCGCATATATCTTCCCAAGATTTGTTTCGGTATGGGACTCGACCTCCACTGCAAGAATATTATTCTCTTCTATGAAGCTGATCGGCTTGAGCAGGAACGCGTTGCCCTTGAACGACGCCCGCATCGCCCCTATCCGTCCCTTCAATTCATGTTTCGATATCGACATGCCCCGGACGGTCTGCACAAGCGACCAAACGGAATCTTCCGCCAGATAGGACAGCGCCTGATCGAGCGATCCGGAGCCGAGTTCGACCAGAAAAGCCTTAACGATCGACGCATTGTCGCTTGCCATGAAATCAGCTCCCCGTCGCGGTTCAACAAGAACACTACAATGCCGCTACAGCTTCGCCCCTGAATTCCGTTCTGGGACAGCAATCTTGCTCGCACACCGGCCTCATATGCCGAAGCCCGATTAAGCGGCATCGCTTTCGCCGTGAAGCATAAGCGGCTCCTGCCGGCCACAGGTACCTCTCGTTACCGAGGAGTCGAGCAAACGAGCA
>Ga0206852_1057_pt1 | contig 30363 bp, 33 predicted proteins | sample Alteio_BWOrgCont_14_FD_152849 | JGI IMG/M metagenome (GOLD analysis project Ga0206852, IMG submission 152849) | Enriched cells from forest soil in Barre Woods Harvard Forest LTER site, Petersham, Massachusetts, United States -... | ecosystem: Environmental > Terrestrial > Soil > Temperate forest >... | reverse complement strand
TACCCATTCAATCGCTAAATCATATTCAAGCCAATGCAGGTTGTGTTTTTCATTATCGTAAAAAAAATGGATGGGCGTTTGCCATTCAAGGGTCTTTTTTAAGTGTTTGATATCAAGAATGGCAGCATTTTCCCGCTGCTGTGGGTCGCGGCAAGATGGGTAGATGATAAAGGTGGATGCTTTGTTTGCAATAAATTGATGCGAAGCGCCATAGTCATTTTTATTCATGATAAGAGAGCAGTCTTCGTAATCCTTTAAATTGATGGAATGGTTTGTATTTGCTTCGACTGAAAAGATGGTTCTTGTTCCATTCTGGTTTATTTCTGCCAAATGTAATCGTTGGCGCATAAAGTGAAACGCATGTTCATAAAGCGCTGTTTCTTCCAGGGCTGAACCGTAAAAAATATTTTTTCCATACGCTGGTCTAAAACGCGCAATAGTGTGTGGTGGTGAATATCGGAAAGGCGTGGCAATGAGAGTGTGCCATTCGGGATATAAATTTTCAGGTTTTGTGTTTTCCAGTAATAACGCCAGTTGCCGTGCTCGCTCGCCATTTTGCGTTGCGCGATAAGGGTATAAAACGCCATTCTGCGATTCAATAATGCGAAAAAGTTCCATCAGGCGCCTCTTCCTCTCACATAATCAAGATACTGACGAACAAAAATCAATCCGCTGATGGATTCAGCCATTAACTCTTCTGGAATGGCATTTAATTCAGGATGAAAAGTGGTTAACCATGCCTGCTGATGAGCTGGATTGTCGAACATGGCTTCCAGGCTGCGATGGATGGCTAGCAAATGGATGATGACCTGAATATCGGGATGAAGTTTTGTCTGGCTGATGGGAACAATCCCGTTTTTTAACCAGGTATTTAAAGTATTGGCAGGCAAATGCAGTATTTGCGCGATTTTGGTGCCAGACCATTCCAGTCGATTTTTTAAATATTGCAATCCATCAACAATCGCTCGCCCGGCTGTGCCCGGATCAAGTTCTGTCGCTTCGCTGCTGGCGAAAGAAGTGTTGCCTCGCAATGATTTGGCATGTTTTAAATGTGGGTCGGTTATCGTCATAATGCATCTCCTCTGATTTATTAAGTATAAACCAGACTGATCGATTTTCATATTTTTTTCCTTTTTATAAAAAATAAACATTAATTATCATTAAATTAAATACCAATCAAAACTGATCAAATTACATCTCTCCATGCTCAACAAAGGAAAAACACTCGGGATCACCGACGATCACATGATCCACCACGGCGATATCGATTAATTCCAGCGCCTGTTTGATGGATTGCGTGAGTTCACGATCGGCAAGGCTGGGAGTGGGATTCCCGGAAGGATGGTTATGCGCGAGAATGATCCTCGCTGCATTATGAAACAGCGCGCGTTTGGCTATTTGCCGCGGGTAAACAGCGGTTTCATTGATGGTGCCGTAAAATAATTCTTCGAAGCAAATCACACGATAGAGAGTAAAACATGGCTAGAAAATGTCCAATTACAGGCAAGGGACCAATGGTAGGCAACAATGTTTCCCATGCCAATAACAAGACCAAGCGTCGCTACCTACCGAATTTACAATACAAACGCTTCTGGCTGGAAAGCGAAAAGCGCTTCGTTCGCCTCCGCGTTAGCACACGTGGCATGCGTATCATTGACAAGTATGGTATTGAAGCTGTCCTGAACGATATGAAGTTGCGCGATCAAATCTCCGCTAAAGACTAATTAAGGTAATTCTCATGCGCGAAATTATTAAGCTGTTATCAACTGGTAAAACCCGGCTTGGCAAAGCAACCGGCACGTTTACCACGAAGAAAAAAAACAAGAAGACGACTACGAACAAACTGAAGTTCAAGCGTTATGACAAACGCGCCTACAATGCCGCAACCGGCAAAGATGGCATGCATGTCATGTTTGAGGAAACAAAAGTATAAAGTTTGCCTGCCTATCAAAGGCCAAATAAACCTTTTCATCGCGAGATGGAAGGGTTTTTTTGTTTGCGGTGATATTTGCTGGCGGGATCTATATTAAAGGGATCTATATTAAATAGCCTTCAGCCGCGAGAAGACGTCCTTCTGCGGACAAGCCACGGGAAGACGCCGCTTCAGTATGCGGCGTCGATAACTCACAAACCGACACGACCTTATTGCGGCACGTATGTTTTTAAATGTGCGGAAAATCGCTTCAGCACTTCAATTCCAGTTGCTTCTGCTTGCTGACACCATTCCTGCAAAGCATCCAGCAATTCTTTTTGCGTCGCCGTACTTTTACTCCAGATATCCTGCAAGCGCATGCGAAATTGATAAATCACATTTAACGACTGGAAATTCTCCAGCACATTCGAGAGTACCGATTTATGCGATGCCTTCATGATGGAAGTATCACGCACCAATGCAGTTTTAGCACGACGCAATAATGCACGTGATGCCTTGCTCGCACGCTTCTTTTCTTCTTTCAGCGCAGGAAGAATCACATCACAGCTATATCGCGACATCAATTGAAAACGATAAGTGATTAATGCTTTCAGTGTATCGGTATCAATAATATTTTTACTGCTGATAATGCGCGGTTGCGGCACCACACGCTTGGGATTGGCAAGACCAAATAATCGCAGCAAACGAATCACCTGCCAGCCTGAATCAAACTCCCACCAGCGCGTGGAAAATTTCGCAGAAGTACCAAACGCGTGATGATTATTGTGCAACTCCTCACCCCCAAGGAAAAATCCGATGGGTAACACATTGCGGGAATTATCACTGACTTCATAATTACGATAACCCCAGTAATGGCCGATACCATTGACCACACCGGCTGCAAACAACGGAATCCACGCCATCTGCAATGCCCAGATGGTCAAACCCATGGTGCCAAACAACGCGAGGTTGATAATGAGCATGAGCGCAACACCTTTGACGCTGTGTGGTGTATAGACATGACGCTCGACCCAGTCATCTGGTGTACCTTCGCCAAAACGCTCAAGGGTTTCCTGATTCTTTGACTCGACGCGATAAAGTTCCGCACCTTCCCAGAATACTTTTTTGATGCCCATGACCACTGGACTATGAGGATCTTCATCCGTTTCCACGCGCGCATGATGTTTACGATGAATCGCTGCCCATTCCTTGGTCACCATACCGGTTGTCAGCCAGAGCCAGAAACGGAAAAAATGACTGATGACAGGATGCAAATCCAGCGACCGATGCGCCTGACAACGATGCAAATAAAGCGTCACAGAAATGATGGTTATCTGGGTTAATACCAATAAAACAATGATATAGCCCCACCAGGGTAATTCAATCAGTCCGAACATATGCTCTCCTCAAAAAGAATGTCGCCATCTTAGCATGGATTTAAAAGAAAAATGCGGGTGCACGTGTAACGCGAGCTGTCATTGCTTTGAAGCGGACTGTCATGCCAGCAGCAGGACTGTCATTCCCGCGAAGGCGGGAACCCATGGATAGGTTCCCGCCTTCGCGGGAATGACAGTCCTGCTGCATGCCATAACAGCTCTCTCATCCACCATCAATCATCACACAGGAATTGACCGCAGTATTTATCCGTAAAGTGGTAGGAAATACCAATCGCATAAAACACCAGATTTCCAATGCTGTTACCCACACTGATGCCATTGAGAGAAGCATCAATTACCCAGCTTTGATCAATGTCATAACTCGCACCAACGCTGTAGACAGGTGCAAATTTGAATTTGTAAGTTGTAGGAACATTCAGTTTTGCTGCTTTGAATCCTGGTGGCAGAGCCTGTGTGCCAGGCTGAAACGGCGGTCCAAAACCAAACGGCAATCCAGTACCCAACGGCGGCGGCGGATTAACAGGTGGATTAGCAGGCGTAAAGCTCATATTAAATGTTCCGCCCGAAGTAAGATAAGTCGCTGCCGCACCGATTTTTCCATATATGTTAAATGAGCGAAACGGCAAAATGCCTTTTAGCATGACATCAATATCACGTACACGCTGATCAGGACTTCCATAAATTGATACACCGCGCGAGTTGTAACGAATGGTTGACCAGAACATACCGCCCACTTCAAACGCTGCAAATTGATTAAACTGATTACCCATAAAAATGCGAATACCAAATTGATTCGCGCGCGGATTAGCAATTGTCGTTCCTGGTGGAGCAGATGCATACGGATAAGGCGTAGGAAAAGGAGGATCATACAACTTCGTCGCCTGCATCGACGGCACATTATTCGTTGCAGGTCCTGCCATCATGCCGAGATAAAAACCATTGCCGATTGCATAAGCTTGCATTGCCTCGGTAACAAGTATGCTCGCTAACATTATTTTTAATACGACGTGACGCATTTTATTTTCCTTTACAGTTATCGTTCCGCAACAACACGACCGCCGCATGCGGTGTAGCAAGTATTAAATGACTCAATGCAATGACTGGAACGAGGATTTTTATTCTTCAGCGCACAAATACGCTGACAATATTTCAAACCGACTAAACATTTGCTGACGCAGCTTCTGTCAGCTGCTGAATACGGTGGAATATACGTATAACTTTTTTGATGTGTACAGCCTGACAACAGGGAAAATAATATCAAAAGAAAAATGATGATTGGAAAACGACGCATATGATCCCTGACTGGCTGGATGATTTAGCAGGAAATTCTAACCAAGTCGACAACGATCAGCAATGGATTATTACGCTTTCACGCACTGCATTTCCCAAATATTTCTTCCTTCACGCAAGGCGCGCATTTCAAATTTTGTGACGATCGGTCGTTGCGAAGAACGCTCGCTACTAAATTGTCCTGCACCTGCGAGATTAATTAATTGCGGTGCAGCAGATAATGCCTGCAACATTTCACATGAATAATCCTGCCAGTCAGTAGCCAGATGCAAAATACCATTTGTCTGCAAACGTGATGTGACATGCTGAATGAAAGCTGGCTGTATCAATCGTCGCTGATGATGTCGACGCTTTTGCCACGGATCAGGAAAAAATATTTGTATGCCATGCAAACTATCAGGCGCGATACATTTCTCGAGTACATCAATCACGTCAGCATAATAAATACGAATATTGGAAAGTGCTGCGGATTGAATTCCCATACACAAGGCACCAATGCCAGGCTGATGCGTTTCCACTCCAATAAAATCACAATCAGATCGGGCAGCAGCAAGCGCCAGCAAGGATTGGCCTGAACCAAATCCAATTTCAAGATAACAAGGCGCGTTGCGACCAAATATTTGCGGATAATTCAGGAGACCATTTTCGATTTGCAAACCAACCTGCGGCCATAATTCCTGATAAGCGCGTTCTTGCGCCTGTGTGCGCCGACCACGCGGAACATAACTACGAATGCGGAATGTGGACATGATTTTCTCTTGGATATGATTTTCTATTAATATTTCTTCTCGTTAACGGCTTCTTTCATTAACTTCTGATAGCTCTCAAAACGGCTGGCGCTGATCTTACCATCCTGAACAGCTGCCTGCACAGCACAACCCGGTTCGACCAGATGCGTGCAATCACGAAACTTGCAGCTATTATGGTTGGAATATTGCTGAAACTCCCGAAATCCCTTCAATACATCAGCGCGCTGGACTTCCCATAAATTAAATTCCCGCACGCCAGGTGAATCAATTAATTGCCCGCCACCTGGCAAATGATATAAACGCGTCGCAGTCGTCGTATGCTTGCCTGCGCCTTTGGCTGAAACTTCACCAACTGTAATCTCATCCTGTGGGCAACAACCCGCAATGATGGAGGACTTGCCCACACCGGAGCATCCCACCAATACCGCTGTTTTATCTTTTACATGATGAGCCAGTTCAGAGAGACCATCCTTGCTATAAATACTCGACATGACCACCGGATAAGGAATATCGCGATAAGATTGCAAACGCTTATCCATATCGCTCCGGTTTTCATTGGTCAGCAAATCCATCTTGTTCACCACTAATATCGGCTGGATATTCAGCAACTCAGCCGCCACTGCATATCGATCAATGAGATATTCCGAAAACACTGGCGGTGGCGCCATCACGATCAGAATGGCATCGATATTGGCGGCGATCACCTTGCTCTTGCCATGTCCCGTGCCACGTGAAAGCTGTGAATGCCGCGGCTCGATGCTGTCGATGGTATCGCCACTCACGCGCACACGATCCCCCACGACAGGCAGTTCCTGATTACGCTTCAAATGACATTGAAGGACTTGCCCATCTTCCACTTCCACTGCCACACTACTCCCGAAGTAAGAAATGACAAGACCAGGCAAGCCTGCGGTGTGAGTTTGATTTGGTTTTGACATGATCAACCATCTATCGATTTTTGAGGGAAACATCATACATGAAAATTTATCTGGTCGGAGGGGCTGTACGAGATAAATTGCTGGGCTTGCCCGTCAAGGAACGGGATTATGTCGTCGTGGGCGCAACCGTGGAAAATATGCTTGAATTAGGATTCCGTCAGGTCGGCAAGGAATTCCCCGTTTTTTTACATCCCAAAACCAGCGAAGAATATGCACTGGCACGCATGGAACGCAAGGTAAAACCTGGCTACAAGGGATTTGCGTTTGATACTTCACCTGATGTGGATTTGCAATCTGATTTGATACGTCGCGATTTAACCATCAACGCCATGGCAGAAGATGAGGAAGGCAAGTTATATGATTTTTATGGCGGCAAGAAAGATATCGATAAAAAAATCCTGCGTCATGTTTCACCTGCATTTGCAGAAGACCCGGTGCGCATTTTGCGTATCGGGCGTTTTCTCGCACGTTATTATCATTTGGGATTTCATGTTGCAGATGAAACCATTGCACTCATGCGTGAAATGGTAGCAGCAGGTGAAGTCGATGCGCTCGTTGCCGAACGTGTGTGGAAAGAACTGGAACGCGCGCTCACCGAAAAAAATCCTGAGAAATTTTTTGCGGTGCTGGATGAATGTGGTGCGCTTGCAAAACTTTTTCCTGATATTCAAGTACAAACATTACAACAGGCATCTTCCATCTCATCCGATCCTGTTGTGCGTTTTGCAGCATTAACTGCGCCATCATCTGCTGCATTTGCAAAAATGATTTGTGATAATTATCGTGCACCGAATGAATATCGTGAGCTCGCACAATTAACCATTCGTCATCATCCTCAGGCATTAAAAGCGCGGGAAGCAACAGCAGAAGCGCTTTTACATTTATTTAATGGTCTGGATATTTTCCGTCGTGAAGCACGTTTTAATAAATTTGTTTTAGTTGTGCAGGCGATTGCACAAACACTGGGTAAAAATTTTGATCCAGAATTTTTGCAAGGCGCTGCACGCGCAGCAAAATCCGTCAATGTCCATCAATTACTTGCGCAAGGATTAAAAGGCGAAGCATTGGCAAATGCGCTAAAAAAAGAACGGGAGGAAAGAATTGCAGAATGGATAAAGCATCAAGTATGATTCCCAGACTATAATCTCAAGGAGCTCCACATGAAGAATCGTCTTGCCAGCATTGCAGTTGCAGCAGGTATTGCAGCTGCCATTTCTCCCACTTTCGCTGATAACGCAGCGAATGTCAGCCCAGCAGAAAGAGCAAAAATCGAAGGCGTCGTACATCAATATTTATTAAAAAATCCGCAAGTGATTGTGGAAGTCATTCAAATCCTGCAAAAGAAACAGGCTGATCAGGCACAACAAACTGTTCAGGAAACCAAAAAAGTTGCAGCATCATTTGCAAAAGCCTTGTTCCATGTTGATAACGATCCGATGGCTGGCAATCCAAATGGCAAAGTCACTGTCGTTGAATTTTTTGATTACCAATGCCCACATTGCGTTGATATGGCGCCAGTGATTGATTCCATCATCAAGGCAAATCCCGATGTACGCGTGGTATTCAAGGAATTCCCGATTCGTGGACCCATGTCAGAAGCTGCTGCGCGCGCTGCACTCGCTGCCAATATGCAAGGAAAATATCTGGTATTTAGTCATGCCATATTGAATGCAAACAAACCACTGACAGATGAATTTATTCTGGAAACAGCAAAAAACGCAGGTCTTGATGTAGACAAACTGAAAAAAGATATGAATAGCAAAGCAGTCAAAGATCAGCTCGAAGCTAATATCAAACTTGCCAAGGATTTGAAATTGATTGGTACACCAGCCATTTTTGTTGGCAAAAGTAGCGCGAGCGGCAAGGATCCTATCAACTATATTCCAGGACAAGCTGATCCTGCGCAATTACAGGGTGTCATTAATCAAGCCAAACAGTAATAAAATTTGAGGGAGTAAAAACATGTTACGGAATTCAGGCAAATTTATTTTATTTACGCTGTGTTTGTTATTTTCCCTGAGCGCACAAGCCGATGCCGTATTAAATGCATTATTTCATGGTAATGATCCGGTGGCTGGCAATCCAAAAGGAAATGTCACGATCGTGGAATTTTTTGATTACCAATGCGGACACTGTATTAACATGGCATCAGTGATTCAATCTGTTATACGATCTGATCGCAATGTGCGCGTTGTTTTCAAGGAATTTCCCATTCGCGGCGCTGCATCGGAACTTGCATCACGTGCTGCACTCGCTGCTAATCTGCAAGGAAAATATTATGCTCTCAGTCATGCATTATTGACGACCAGCGATCCTTTGACAGAAGCAACGGTTTTCAGCATTGCACAAGCGCAAGGTTTGAATATCAACAAGCTGAAAAAAGATATGCAGAGTCCTTACGTCAGCAATATTATTGCTGCCAATAAAAAATTAGCGGCGCAATTGGGAATACCAGGTACACCCGCTTTCTTCATTGGCAAAACAAATGCAACCGATACGAATGATGTGAAATATGAGTTAGGTGAATTGTCATCGTATACATTGCAGAAGACGATTAAACAGTTGAGTTCGTGAACTTGACAAAGTGCGGCAAGAAAGCCTTCCCCTTCAGGGGGAAGGTGCCGACAGGCGGATGGGGGGATACAAATTGCGATTGCGCTTAATATCCCCCCATCCGTCCTTCGGACACCTTCCCCCTGAAGGGGAAGGCTTTCTTGCCGCACTTCAGTTTAAAATTATCTGTTTTATTTTATTTTTCAGTCAGTTTTTTATTTCTGCCTACGCCACCCAAAATCATTTCCTCATTGCGCCATCCTGTCTGATTAAAAATATTTCCGCACCGTACAATATTCTCGCGCAAAATCATTCGCTCGTATTATTGCAAACTACTCAATTGCAAACTTTCATCCAGGTAAAATCCCCATCCTGCGGTGGTTTTTTTGATGTCACAGAAGAATGGCAAGCCAATTCTTATAACGCAAAATTATTTTTACAAAAATTTACGCAACCTTTAATAACAAAAAATTCCCTGCGACAACTCGCATTACATTATCCCGATCAAGTCGCTGCACTTTACAAACAAATTAATTCCACACAGTTATGGAATGATCTGACTGAATTCACCAATTCGAATTTATTTCCCGATCGTTTTCCCAATTCATATACAGGTATCTATGCTGCAATCTGGTTACAAACAAAAATTGCTGCCATCGCCAATGAAAATCATCGTAATGATGTCACCATTCGCACGGTTGCTACAGGAAGAATGTATCAGCAACCTTCTGTTGTCGTGAAAATTGGCAATAATAATGAACCAGGTATTGTGCTCGGTGCACACATGGATACCTTGCGAGCGACGTCTAAAAATTTCAAACCTGGTGCTGATGATGATGGTTCTGGTTGCATGGTCGTTTTAAATATTGCGAGAACGTTGCTGCAAAGCGGCATGACATTTAAAAAACCGATTTATATTATCTGGTATGCAGCAGAAGAATCTGGTTTAAATGGTTCGCAAATGGTAGCGAAGGATTTTAGGACCATTCCGGTTGCTGCCGTTTTGCAATTTGACATGACTGCTTATGCACCACTCAATGATCGCACCATCTGGTTAGTACAAGATAATACCAATCCAGAATTGACTACATTTCTTGCAAATCTGATTACGACATATGTGCAAACACCATTTAATATGACCAAGTGTGGTTATGCCTGTAGCGATCATGCTTCGTGGACAAAAGCAGGAATTCCAGCCGCATTTCCTTTTGAAGCAGATGTTTGGCATCACAAGGAAAACCCTTTTGCACACACTTCAAGAGATACGATTGATCGCTTATCGCCGCCGCATATGACTGATTTTCTCAAGCTTGGTCTCGCATTTGCAGTGGAACTTGCTGAACCCATGCAGTAATTGTTATTCGCAAGGCAACGGGAGTAGAATAGGCGACTCCGTTTGAATGATCAGAGATAACCCATGTTACACACTTTTTCTACGCAAAAATGGAATGAAACTTTTACTGATGCTGAGCAACAACAAACCATACAATCGCTGGAAAATGGCGGTATTATTTTTTTTCCTGAATTGAAATTTGTATTAACAGAACAGGAACAACAATTTCTCTCCCCCGATATTGCTGATCCGCATGCAAAAAATATCAGTTATCACGCAGATAAATTATGGGGCATGCAACATCTTTCTGACACTGGACATCAGCAATTAAAAAGTATGCTCGCGCGTTTCTCGCATGATGCACATGAATTTATTAAAGCGACCTTGCCACAATATGCAAAACATTTAATTATTGCGCGTACCAGTTATCGTCCTGTGCAAATTTGTGGGCGCGTAACCTCTTATCGCAAGGATGATAAACGTTTGCATGTTGATGCTTTTCCATCTGCGCCAAATCAGGGCAAGCGTATTTTGCGCGTGTTTTGCAATATTAATCCGCATGGCGAAGAACGTGTGTGGCGTGTTGGCGAACCATTTGATAAAGTTGCCCGTCAATTTTTACCGAAAATTAATCGCCCGATTCCAGGCAGTGCTTCCCTGTTACGTTTATTAAAAATCACCAAGAGTTATCGCACGGCATATGATCATTACATGTTGCAAATGCACAATAGAATGAAGGCAGATGAAAATTATCAGAAACGTGCAGAGCAACAGGAAATCCGCTTTCCCTCCGGCAGCACCTGGATTGTGCAAACAGATGATGTTTCGCATGCTGCAATGCAGGGACAATACGTGCTGGAACAAACATTTTATCTGCCAGTCACGGCGATGCGTGATCAATCACGATCACCGCTGCGCATACTCGAGCGTATTCTCAAACAGGAATTAGTGTGAAGCTGAGGTTATCTCTTTGACAATTTTTATTCAATTCGCTAGCATGCGTCATTATTTTTCAAGGAGATAACGCATGCGTACACGTATTCAAAATCCCATTAACAATCTTTCCCGTTTTTTTAGACACAAACCGCATTACACGCCAGTAACTTATCCTGGTACTTCATTACAGACTTACATCAAGCCCCAGCAGATACATGAAATATTCAATAGTTTTACCCAGGAAAAAACGCGCATGACGCAACTGATAGAGAAAACACCCGAGAAAATGCGCCTCCCTGTTTTAAAAGAAATTATTTTTAAGTTGCAGGATCAGCCTGAAGAATTCAAAAAACTTCAGGATGAATCATTTAGTCTTTATTCCAAAATCCCATATGAATATAAAGTAGATTTTTTACTTTCGCTTTTCGAAAAAGGCGAATTTCTTTTATATCCAACCGCTAAATATTTTAATCTGACAGAATTTCAGGAAGAAGAAATTATCAAACGTGTAGGTGAAACAAATATAGAAAAACTACGCTTACAGAATCCTGATTTCTACCTAAATTTCAACAATTCAACAAATATGGTTCGATTCATGCCTATGGTTGATCTTCCACAACAACAATGCGGAAACCGCATGTAAACCCACACAGGCTGGATCACACTATCCAGTCTGTTTTTCTGCTACACGTATTGCTGGTTTTTATATTCATTTGATCGCTTCCAGCCAGTCTCTGTTGAATTAGCCAAAGCTCTGGAGAAGTTACTGGTTAGCGAACATCATTACAAAAAAATAGAAAAAATCTATCACACGATCATGAATAAAAAAATAATGGACGCCCAACCAAGACAGTGTTGTAGTATTTCGTGATGTGCAGTCTTGAACTGCTTTTTCAACCCAAGAATGTAAGGATTTTTTTTCGCTTTTGAAAAATCATATTCTTTTTTCATAATTAATCACGCCAATATATTCACAGTTGGTTTTTTTCCTGATGAACTTCTATTTAATTCAGTTAATAGCTCAGGATGTTTATTCAATAATTGCAATAACTGACTTAGTGATCTTGAAATTGGTGTTTCTCCGCGCTCATAACGACTAAAGGCATTAACACCCCCACCAAAAATTTCTGAAGCTTGCTTTTGTTTTAAGTGTAACGCTTCACGAACAGACCTGATTTCATCAGGCGATAATATCTGATCGGCTTTAGCCCGAAATGTTTGTAATTTCTTTTGAGTTGCCTTGCGATCTTCACCACCAATAACACCTTCCTTACATTCATCACACCAATAACCAGGTTGGTCAATTGTGATTGAAGAAGATTTATAACGCAATGTCATCGGCTTGACTTGATGATAATATGAATTCTTTCCGCAAAATGGACAATGCTCTTTCTTTTTCATATTCGTTATCTCGCCTTAAAAGAAATAATTACTTCACCACGATTATCAATCTGAAATTTTACATATAATTCTATTTCTTTGAATATAGGCTTATAAACATCTTGCCAAGCTGAAAACCCTGCATGTTGTGGAGGCATCGATTTATAAAAATCTGTATCTGTTAATGACTGGATAACATCCACTATATCTCGATCGCTAAAACCTAATTCATATTGGCCTTGCATAGCAGAAACAGTCATATTCAATTTATCAACATTATCAAATGCCAATTTCAACGTCTTCAGATTATATTTAGCTTCATTACAAAATTTATTTGATTCTTTCATTTAATACTAACCTTTAAGGTTATTTTTGTCAAATTCTCTCATATAATTACTTGATAATAAAGCAGTTTGAAATAATGGCTAATTGAGAAAAAATCGATTAATTAATGCAATTACCAATTTGGTAGAAATTGGCAGGTAATTGGTAATTAGGAGGAAAGCATTACCCTTAACCCTGCGTGCTCAATAATCGACTCGGTTTAACGCGGCCATCGGGGAGGACTTCGCCCATGCCAAGGAATTTGCCATCTTCGGACATCAGACGAACATAGGTTGCATTGAGCGGTAAAGTGGAACGCACTGCCTGACCCATACGTAAATAAAATGCAGCAGATGCGGATAATTGCACTGCAGGGAAAATATTCACAGCCGTTTCAACCGGCAATAAACAAGCATCCAATCCCATCATGCCACTGCTTTCTGCAATCGCTTGCAAAACAGGAAGCGTCATCATGGCAGATGTTTCATACGGCATGACACGTTCGCGACGCAAATCCCTGACATGCGCACCACAGGAAAGTTTCTCGCCAATATCTTCCACTAACGTACGAACGTAAGTTCCCTTGCTGCAATGCACACGAAACGTGAGAGCATTGTCATCCAGCGATAAGAATGTCAGCGAAAAAATATGAATACGACGCGCTTGCCGCTCAATTTCAATACCACGTCGCGCGAGATGATATAAAGCCTGGCCATTCACTTTGATCGCGGAATACATCGGCGGAACCTGATCAATATCACCGATGAATTCTTGCATGATCGCTTCAATGCGCTCTTTGGTAATATCAACCAGCGGACGCTTCTCAACCACTTCACCTTCCGTATCACCGGTTGTCGTACGCTCACCTAATGTTGCAACCACATGATAAGTTTTGTCAGAGTCCAGAAGAAATTGTGAAAATTTGGTGGCTTCACCGAAACAAATCGGCAACATGCCCGTCGCAATCGGATCAAGACTACCGGTGTGCCCTGCTTTTTTTGCTGAATATAAACGTTTGACGCATTGCAAAACACCATTCGATGTCATGCCAGCGGGTTTGTCGAGCAAGAGAATACCATTGACGGAACGACGCATATTTTATTCTTCTGATTTTTTAACAGCGGAATCAATCAGCATGGAAAGTCGAAAACCATGCGCAGTTGATTCGTCATAAACAAATTTTAATTCTGGCATGATACGTAACTTCACTTCACGCGCGAGACTGTAACGCAAGGATTTGGCAGCACGATTCAGGGCAATAATGGTGTCCTTGATTTTCGCCTGATCATCCATCAACACACTTACAAATACTTTTGCATAGGAAAGATCACGACTGACGCTCACACTGGTAATCGTAACAAGACGAAAACGCTGATCCGACATATCTTCCAGCAGAATTTGCGCCAATGCTTTTTGCAAAAGATCTGCAACACGCTGCGTGCGATCATAACCGCGTCGTTTCATTAAATTTCTCGTCTCACTTCGATTTTTTCAAAGACTTCAATCTGATCGCCAACTTTGATGTCGTTATAATTCTTGACCGCAATACCACATTCCATGCCATTACGCACTTCAGAAACGTCATCCTTGAAACGACGCAATGATTCGAGTGAACCCTGGAAGATGACAATGTTATCGCGCAATACACGAATCGGGAAATTACGTTTAATCAAGCCTTCTATCACCATACAACCAGCGACCGCTCCCGTTTTCGAAGAACGGAAAACTTCTCGCACTTGTGCAAGACCCAGGATTTTTTCGTGAATTTCTGGAGCAAGCGCACCACTGATGGCTTTCTTCACGAGATTGATCACATCGTAAATAATATTGTGATAATGAACATCAATAGAATTTACTTCCATCAATTTGCGTGCATCCGCATTCGCTCGCACATTGAAAGCTATGATGATGGCTTTGGAAGCAATCGCAAGATTGACATCACTTTCGTTAATACCACCAATACCGCTTGAGATCACATTGACTTTAACTTCTGAACCCGATAATTCCGTCAGTGTCTGTTTCAGCGCTTCCACTGAACCCAGCACATCCGCTTTCAATACGATATTAAGTGTCGTGGTAACGGTTTTTTCATCTTCAATACGCTGCAACAAATCTTCAAGTTTGGGTGTCTGGCGCAATAATTTACTTTCGCGCGCCTTGTTCTGACGGAATAATGCGACTTCACGCGCACGTTTTTCATCCGGCACGATAATAAAATCATCACCCGCTTGTGGCACACCAGATAATCCCAATACTTCCACTGGAATCGATGGACCGGCACTTTCAATTGGCTTGCCGTTTTCATCAAATAATGCACGGATACGACCAAATTCAAGACCAGCAAGAATAATATCGCCTTTGCGCAAAGTGCCTTGCTGCACTAACACACTCATCACCGCACCGCGTCCGCGATCGACACGTGATTCAATCACCACACCACGCGCTGGCCAATTTGCCACGGCTTTTAATTCAAGAACTTCTGCCTGTACCAGCACGGAATCCAGCAGATTATCCACTCCCATACCGGTTTTCGCTGAAATCGGCACGAACATGGCATCACCGCCCCATTCTTCTGGCACCAGATTATGCTGCACTAATTCCTGTTTGACACGATCAGGCTCTACACCATGCTTATCCATCTTGTTGACAGCAACGACAATCGGAACATTCGCAGCTTTCGCATGCTGAATCGCTTCAATCGTTTGCGGCATGACACCATCATCAGCAGCGACGACCAAAATGACGATATCCGTCAGCTTGGCACCACGCGCACGCATTGCGGTAAAAGCAGCATGGCCCGGAGTATCGAGAAAAGTAATCGTGCCTTTAGGTGTTTGCACATGATACGCACCAATATGCTGGGTAATACCACCCGCTTCAGAAGCTGCAACTTTGGTCGTACGAATATAATCGAGCAATGTGGTTTTACCATGGTCAACATGACCCATGATGGTAATAACCGGCGGACGAGGCTGAGCTTCGCCCTGAATTTCGAGTGATTTCGCGAGTGCTTCTTCAATCGCATCTGAACTGACTGGCTTTGCCTTATGTCCCATTTCTTCTACCACCAGCAAGGCAGTATCCTGATCCAGCACCTGATTGATCGTCGCCATAATGCCCATTTTCAGCAATACTTTGATGACTTCTGCTGCCTTGACAGACATACGTTGTGCCAATTCGCCCAATTGTATGGTTTCAGGAACATCTACTTCGTGAATCATGGGTGCGGTCGGTCGGGTGAATGCCTGTACTTTTACTTTGGCATGTGCGCCTGAACGTGATTTGCCAGATTTACGGAATCCATTATCGAGGTCTTCTTCACTCGCCTTGAATACACGACTTAAATCTGCGCCTCTTGCCAGTAATGCCTGGAAATTTTTGTCACTGTCACGTGAAGTATCACGGACTTTTTTCTTTTTGCGGGTTTTTTCAGCTTCGATCTCATCTTCATCAGCTGTACGATGTTTGTCCTTGCGCTTGGCAGTAGCTGCTCGCGTTTTATCGTCTGCTTTTTCATCTGTTGGAGCAGCAGCAGGTGTCTCTTCTGTATAAGTAACAGGCGTTTCTGCTGTTACTTCAGGTGTAGCAACTAATTCAACAGCAGGTGTTTCCCCTGTTTCAACAACGGTAAGTGTGGTTTCAGCTACCGCTGTGTTTCCGGCTGCGAGTTCTTCTTCAGTCTTTCTGCCTTCTTCATCCGCTGACGGACGTTTGACATACGTACGCTTTTTACGCACCTGAATACTGACTGTCTTGCCGCCGCCGTGTGAACCACCTAATTTGATTTCGCTGATTTTTGCACGTCGCAATACGATTTTATCTGGAGCTGCATCCTGTTTGGTTCCATGATTTTTTTGCAGATAACGCAGCAATCCCTGTTTTTTTTCTTCGCTGACAAACTTACCCACCATGATACCAGCAGCAGCAAATTGTTCGCGCAGACGATCGGCCGACATGCCGATACTCTTGGCAAATTCCTCGAAGGGCACGCCATCATCATCTTTTTCCAACTCTTGTGTTACTTTTTCTACCACGCGGACCTGCCTCCAGCTTCAGAAAGCTAATCAAACCATATTTTACGGGCTGTCATTATTAATTTAGCCGCATTTTCTTCATTAAACTCACCAAACTCCAGCAAATCATCCACGGATTGTTCTGCAAGATCTTCACGCGTGACGACACCATGGCTAGCAAGAATATAGGCAGTATGCTTATCCATACCTTCCATTTCCAGCAAATCACTTGCCGGTTCCACTTCAAGCGCTTGTTCTTCTGCAATAGCCTGGGTCAACAAGGCTGCTTTTGCACGTTCACGCAAGACATTCACCAAACCCTGATCAAAGCCATCAATTTCCAGTAACTCCTGGACAGGAACATAAGCAATTTCTTCCAGCGACGAGAAACCTTCATTGGCCAATACTTCTGCCATGTCGGAATCAATTCCCAATTTATCCTGGAATAACTGAAAGACTTTCTCGCCTTCAGCAGCAGATTTGGCATTGGCTTCTTCCACTGTCATGACATTCAAAGTCCAGCCAGTCAATTCACTGGCTAATTTGACATTCTGTCCATGACGACCAATGGCCTGGGATAATTGATCTGCTTTTACAGCAATATCCATGGTGTGCGTATCTTCATCCACCACAATGGATGCGACTTCTGCTGGTGACATGCCATTAATCACTAATTGCGCTGGATTATCATCCCACAGCACGATATCAATACGTTCACCACCCAGCTCACCGGAAACGGCCTGCACACGTGAACCACGCATGCCAACACAGGCTCCCACTGGATCGATACGACCATCATTGGTTTTAACCGCAATCTTGGCACGTGAGCCAGGATCGCGAGCTGCCGCACGAACCTCGATGAGTTCTTCACCGATTTCTGGCACTTCAATTTTAAATAATTCGATCAGCATTGCTGCACGCGTACGACTAACGAGAATTTGTGGGCTCTTGCCAGTATCCGTCGCAATATCGTAAAGATAAGCACGGACACGGTCACCCACACGCACTGCTTCATGCGGAATCATTTCGGTACGTAATAACAAGGCTTCTGCATTACTGCCAAGATCGAGCACGATAAAATCACGGGTCACTTTCTTGACGGTACCCATGATGAGCTGACCCATTTTTTCCTTGTACGCATTGACGATTTGCGCGCGTTCAGCTTCCAGCACTTTCTGGATAATGACTTGTTTTGCCTTTTGCGCAGCAATACGTCCAAACTCGACGGATTCCATCGGTTCAAGAATATACTCGCCTACCTTGATTTTTGGATCGCGTTTTTTGGCTTCACTCAGAATCAGATTAGTCAGGCCGCCATCACTGCCGCCGTCTTCCACTTCTTCGTCTTCCATTTCATCAGCAATAACCAGCCAACGGCGCGACGTTGCATAATCGCCTGTCTTGCGATTAATCTCGACCTTGACATCAATTTCTTCATCGGCTTTTTTCTTTGTCGCCGTTTCAAGCGCTGCTTCTATGGCTTGAAAAATAACTTCCCTATCCACACCTTTTTCGTTGGATACAGCTTCTACCACCAATAAGATTTCTTTGTTCATGGCGCGACCCCATATACATCATCAAAAATGGATTTCACCAACCAAGTTTGCCTTTTCAATCGCTGAAAACGACAACTTCACTTCTTGCTCAACTCCATCAACGAGAAGATAAATATCTTCTCCATCCACTCGCTGCAACACTCCATTAAATTGTCGACGACCATTTAAAGGAGCATGCAAACGTATCTTCACCTTTTTGCCTATCACCTTGCCAAAGTGTTGCAGATCAAACAATGGCCGATTAATGCCTGGAGATGAAACCTCGAGAAAATACTTGTCCCGAAAGGTATCTGCCACATCCAGCATGGCGCTCAGCTGACGGCTAACACGTGAACAATCATCCACTGTGACACCGTTGTTGCTGTCTATATAAATGCGAAAAACCATTTGTCCGCCTTGCGGCAAGGTTTCGCAACCCAGCAACTCAAACCCCATGGAACCAACCAGGGTTCCTAACCTTTCTTTCAGTACGGGATCAATTTGTCTCATCTTTCATCCCCCATACAAAAAATGGGCTTTCGCCCATCGCTTTACTATCCTAAATAAAAAACCCCATAAGGGGTTTTCTATTTTTTACTTTAATTTGGTAGCGGGGGCAGGATTTGAACCTACGACCTTCGGGTTATGAGCCCGACGAGCTACCAGACTGCTCCACCCCGCAGTAACGGCCGCTATTCTATTAAATTTTTGGATTTCCAGCAAGCGATTATCGAGGGAATTTTCAGAATATGCCAATTCTCCATTGCGGCGATACCTCAGCCCAACCTGCGCCACTGAATATTACAACGTTGAAAATGTTTTCTTTTTAAAAACCGGACATAACAAAAGCCAAATTGTTGTCATTACCGCAACCATAAGAAGAAGTATCAGAATCACTGGAAGTGATGTATTTATCCCACTCTCTCATGGCGATCCCGAAATCACTTACCATCCTATTTTCTCCTTCACAAAACTCCATGAAACCACACCAGTGGGATGGATGAACTTTCAAGCCCTTAACCATGGCATTCCAGGCCGCGCGATTGCTGTATTGTTTTCTTGCATGCTTTAGCATGACATCATTAAAAAGCTTGAAACAAGGACTGCTATCTTTAATCCTTTCATAATATTTAATTGTTTCTTCCTTGAATTTCTCATTATTGTTAAAAACATCGAAAAATTTAGACCACATCTTCATATTAAATTTCTGCTGCAAAAATAGATATAGAAATGGAGTAACGACATAATCTGAATCCTTCTCTGACTTCCCAGCAAGATTAACAGCGTGAAAAATGATAGGCTGCTTCTCCTGCTTTTTTTCTTTAAGTAATTTTTCAACTGCGGAATAATCTTTTTCATCCATATATTTCAACAAGCGATGTACTGATAACGCTGGATTTGTTTTGGAAAATAGCTGGAAATATTCCCTGGAGCACTGACTTAACCTGCCAATCATTTCTGCATTCAATGGTTGCACAGTCACTAAATCCTGCACAGTCATCACTTGCGACAGAGACCCATTATTTTTAATTGTTACCGTTTCCTTATTCCATAATTCCTGGAGCTGGGCAAACGTGAGCGTTGCTCTCAGTTTCATAATGCTGCACCCATCTTTCTCCAATTTTACTGTGCGGGGATTGTCTCCACTGCGATAACGTGCATTATTTATTTTTATTTCTTCATAAGACCCGGCATTTGACTTGCCCGATATATAATCAAACTCCGCCTCCAATACAGCTTTTTTTTCTTCCCAGATTGGAATGGTATTTTGAAGCTTCGGATTATTTTTAATTTTTGTATCCAGTTCATGGACATGCGAAATAATGTCTTTTTTTAGTTTTTCAGTTTTTTCATGGATGCGCTCAATGGTTGGTTTTTTTCTAAACATGGTGAAGCCTCGTTTTGGAATATGTAATGCGGGGAATAATACACTTTATGCATTAATCAAGAAAGTACGCATTTGCAAAGCAGTGAGCCGCGACAATAATGTAAATGCCTGAAAATCTCGCTAGACCTTGATAATGGAAGCATATTTTTGCTTTCCATAATCAATCATACGTTCATCACGAGTAATTAATGTTAATCTCTCAACCCTTGCCGTTGCCATGATGAGACGATCCGCAAGATCTTCATGAAACTCTCCTGGCAAGAAACAACTCTCGTTAGCGATTTCAGGTGTCAAAGGTAATATTTGAACATGCGTTAAATCAATGAACTGGTGAATCCATTCGAGGCACGGCATCTCGAGAATAATGCGTCGCTTCTTATCCAGCATGCAAATTTCCCATAGCGAAATAGCTGCGAGATACGCCCGATGCTCATGTAATGCATCTGTGATGGCTTTATGAACTGCTTTACTTAATTCTTTGCTACCACTTACATACCAAATCCAGGTATGTGTATCGATTAAAACTTTACTCATTCCTGTTCTTCCCATTTAACATCCAGTGGAGCAACAATATCTTTTTTGATAGTAATCGTGCCTTCCAGACAACCAAAAAAATCAACTGGCGTTTCTTCTATTGGCACTAATTTTGCTACAGGCTTGCCATGCTTGGTAATGACAATGCTAATGTGCTTCTCTTCGACTTCATCCATTAATTGCAGGCATTTTGCTTTAAAATGACCCGCTTGCATGGAAATATGTGCTTGTTTCATGGAGATAATTCCTATAGTCATAATACTATGGTCATAAGAGAGGATATGATAGTTTTGCTGATATTGCAACGTCAAAATTTGCAGCCCATGCAAATTTCGAACCCACATCAGTGAAGGGTTCCGGAAAAAAATATGTTGCTCAGGCAAGCTTTAATGCGGATTTTCGAGGCTTAACACGCCGGAGCTATAATCGTAGGCAAATAATTCTGCATATCGTCCCCATTCAATCACGGTGCGCAGCACACGCTCTGCTTCTTCTTCGGAAAGATAATCTTCGAGCAATGAAAGAAAATGTTCTTCCAGTGCGCGATGTCTCGGGTGACGAATAAGCTGATCGTAAATATATCGCGCAAGCGGCACATATTTTTTTAAATGAATTGAAAATATTTTTTTACGCTCAAGAATATCTGCATCGACAAATGCCTTGCCTTCATCTGTAATGGTGATATCACCCTTGGACACTTTTGCGAAATATAAAATTTCCAGCAATTCTGTCAATGGAAATAAATCATCAATATCCAGTGTCAACATATCAGCAACATCTGGCAAATCCATCTTCCCCTGATGCTCAGGTGAAGCAAGCAATTCCAGCAAACCAGTGACTTCCGACACACTCGCTTCCGGCAAGCGATAGCCAAGATCAATCACATTTGCCCTCGCTTCTTCATGACGCTGCGATTGCGTTGTCATCAAGGTATAAATTCTATCGACCTGATTACGAAAACGCGGATCAATATCACTGCGCGGAAAGGGTAATGTCACGCGCATATCAGAAGAAACCAGACCAGGATTACTGTTAAATACAATGACACGATCTGCCATCATGATGGCTTCATCAATACTGTGCGTCACAAAAACAATCGCATTTAATCCGGTTTTTTTGCTTTGCCATAAATCCTGCAAGTCACTTTTCAGGTTATCAGCTGTTAATACATCCAGCGCTGAAAATGGCTCATCCATCAGCAATACATCAGGATTAACAACCAGTGCGCGTGCAAATCCCACACGCTGTCGCATTCCACCAGATAATTCTTTTGGTAATGCAGATTCAAATCCATCAAGACCAATCATGTCTATCGCCTTAATGGCGCGTTCACGTCGTTCAACACGATCAACTCCCAATGCTTCCAGCCCCAATTCCACATTTTGCAAAACAGTGAGCCACGGCAATAATGCAAATGTCTGAAACACCATCGCGATTCCGCGTGCAGGGCCATTCACTGGTTTACCGCGATAATGCACACCACCTGCAGTTGGATTGATTAAACCTGCGATGATGCGCAATAAAGTAGATTTACCTGAACCGGATTTGCCGAGAATCGCAACGATTTCGCCTTCATAAATGGTGAGATTAACGCCTTTCAATACGAGCAATTCCTGACGGTCGCCTTTTTTAAATGATTTTTCTACATTAATGATTTCAATAATTGGCTGCGTCATAACCTACTCCAGTAAAAAGCGATCAACCGCATAAGAATAAATGGGTCGCCAAACTAATCTATTAATAATGAGGACGAGCAAGCACATTATACCGATACCCAATGCGATACGAGGGAAATTACCTGAAGCCGTATATTGTGTGATATATGCACCCAAACCTGTTGCAACAACGGTTTCATTTCCCCAGCTTGCCACTTCTGCAACAATACTCGCATTCCACGCACCGCCCGCAGCAGTAATGGCACCTGTAACATAAAAAGGAAAAATGCCAGGTAATAATAATCGTTTCCAGCGTTGCCAACCGGTTACACCAAGATTATCTGTCACCTGCAACAAATCTTTTGGCAGGGAAGAAGCACCAGCTATGACATTAAATAAAATGTACCACTGTGATCCCAATATCATTAATGGTGTTAGCCAGATATTTGCACTCAGGTGATACGTCACAATAAATACGACAATGAATGGATATAAAAGATTCGCTGGAAATGCCGCGAGAATTTGCGCAATCGGTGCAACCCATTGCGTGGCACGCGGGCGTAATCCAATCCAGATACCAATCGGCACCCAGATGAGGGAACAGAGAATAATTAATACGAATACACGAAATGCTGTAATTAATCCGAGTAAAAATACATGAATAATTTCAGCGAAAACAATATTGCGTACAATGTAAGCGTATAAAAATACAAATGCGCAAGCAGCAACAATAAATATGACGAGATTAAAAAGTATATTGCTTGCACGCTCGCTCAATATTGGACGCGCATGATGTGCAGCGGTATTTTCATGATAACGAAACCATTTTATATTCACGAAACGATCAAACCAGTGCGCAACATGCACACCGACACTACGCATAATGCGCGTGCGATGAAACATGTCTATGACCCACGATTCTGGTATTTGATCACTATCTGCTGCCTGACGTTCAGCCTTGAAACGTTCCGCCCATGCAACCAGTGGCCGAAATAATAATTGGTCGTAAATCAGGATCACAATTAACATCGCGAGAATAGCGTAGGAAATAGCGCGTAAATCTGCTGCCTTGATAGCAACAGAAATATAGGAACCAATGCCAGGTAATAATATTGTCTGATTGGATACCGTAATCGCTTCCGTCGCCACCACAAAAAACCAGCCTGCCGACATGGACACCATTGCATTCCACAATAAACCTGGCATGGAATAAGGCACATCAATACGCCAGAAACGCTGCCAGGCAGAAAGATGAAACATGCGCGCCGCTTCCTGCACTTCTGCAGGCACACTGCGCACGGTTTGATAAAATCCCAATGCCATATTCCAGGCTTGTGAAGTGAAAATAACGAAAATTGCCGCACATTCTGGCCCCAATAAACTGCCAGGAAATAATGCGATAAAGCCTGCGACGGTGACGGATAAAAATCCAAGAATAGGAACAGATTGCAACACATCAATGACGGGAATAATGATGCGCTCTGCACGTTTGCTTTTCGCAGCCCAGGTAGCGAAAGTAAAGGTAAATAATAATGACACGCACAAGGCAATCAACATTCGGAATACGGTTCGCGCTGCATAAAAAGGCAGATTGGCAGGATCAAGCGAGATGGGAATGACTTGTCCCAATTGATACGGTGTAGACATTTGCCTCGCGGTCCAGGCAAAGAAAGTAATCGTGGCGAGCACAAACAATAACGCAAGCACATCCCAATAATTGGGGTACATTTTTGCGCGATAAGCTGTCATAAATTTCGATCGCAGAAAGCTCATGTCGTTGTGCCTTTAATAATTGCTTCGGGAAGCGAGAGTGCCATGTCTGTATTAAATTTATTTGCAATGGCTCGTCGGCCTCCGGCCTCCTGCGCTTTATTTGCAAATAAATTTAATACAGACATGGCACTCTCGCTTCCCGAAGCACCACCATTATGTAGATAGCAATCGTCCACCATCCACGTTCAACACTTGTCCTGTCACACATTCTGCATCACGTGCAAAAAACAAAACAGCTTTCGCTATATCTTGCGGTGTGCTGTGACGCTCAAGCAAGTTTTTATTCGCGATTCTTTTTTTATCTTCATCGGATAATGCATTTGCTGCACCTTCTGGCCAGAGAACAGGTCCAGGTGAAACTGCATTTACCCTTATTTTTCCAGCTAATTCTTTCGCAAGAATTTGCGTCATCATCAACAAACCACTTTTCGTCAAACTATAAACTGGATAATCCTGCAAGGGTTTTTCCCCATGAATATCCGTGATATTGATAATGCAACCTTCCGTCTCCTTAAGAAATGCAGCAGCTGCCTGCGCAAGAAAAAAAGGTGCACGCAAATTACTGTTGATTAAATCTTCCCACTGTTCAACATTCACTTTTCCCATCACTGTTGGATAAAAACGCGAAGCATTATTCACCAGCACATCCAGACGACCAAATGCAGCGATGGTATCTGCCATCAATTTTTTTTCGCTATCCTGCTCATGCAAGGCAGATTGCACAATAACAGCGGAATATGCACGTTTATCATTCAGCTCATCGCATAATGCCATGGCTTCTGCGCGTGAAGAATGATAATGCAAAACAATATTCATTCCGGCATCATGCAGCGTGCGGGAGATTTCAGCACCAATGCGTCTTGCTGCACCTGTAATGAGCACAGTTTTTTTAATTTCGACTTGTTGCATAATCTCTCCTTTACCAGATAGCGACAGGATTAAAACACATGACAACACTCGTCCCCACTGATCGCAGCAAAGCATTAAGTGCTTATATTCGCGAACAAATCGTGCAGAATCATGCGGCCATATCGTTCGCAGATTACATGGAACTTGCACTCTATCATCCTGAATGGGGCTACTATAACGCAGAAAATTTTACTCTCGGCAAGCAGGGCGACTTCATCACTGCACCTGAAATTTCATCGTTATTTGCCAAATGTCTTGCACGACAAATTCAGCAGATCGCAAATCTATTACCTGCATCATCCATTCTGGAATTAGGCGCAGGCACAGCACGATTGGCTCATGATTTACTGATCGAACTAAATCATCTTGAATGCTTGCCACAACACTATTTTATTTACGAAATCAGCCAGGGATTACGCAAGCAACAACAAGCTTTTCTCAAATCCACTCTGCCCTCGCTTTTTCCACGCATTATTTGGCTGGATACTTTACCAGAAAATTTCAGCGGAACAATCATTGCGAATGAAGTTCTGGATGCCTTACCAGTAAATTTGTTTCGCGTAAGCGCAAATGGCATAAGGGAAAAATATGTGGATGCTGAAAATGAACAATTTATCTGGAAAGAAATTGAACCTGCCGATGAACATAAAGCAGCAGCAATACGCATTGCTGAACAATATCAATTATCAGAAGGTTATGAATTTGAAATTAATTTTTATCTGGATGCATTTATTGCTGCATTAGCACAATCCTTAGGCAAAGGGATTATTTTATTTTCCGATTATGGTTATGGAGAACGCGAATATTATCATCCAGAACGCAAACACGGCACGCTGACTTGCTTCCATCAACATCAACAAAATGAGCAACCGCTGATAATGACTGGATTACAGGATATGACTGCGCACGTGGATTTCACCCGCGTGATTGAAAAAGCAGCTGAATGCGGATTGTCATTGGCAGGTTATACCTCACAAGCTGGTTTTTTACTTGCCTGTGGCTTGAGTGAACAAGTCATGAATGCTGAAAAATCTCTAAATGCAGCAGAACAAGTTGGCTTGCATCATGCAGTGAAAATACTCACTTTGCCCACAGAAATGGGAGAACGTATTAAATTCATGGCGTTAAGCAAAGGAATGGATGCGAATTTAACAGGATTTCAGTTGCAGGATAGACGCCGGGAGTTGTGATTTGATAGCGCATGGACATTTGGATATACTCACCGCTCAAAATCAAGAGGGTCATGCGGTGCGTCTTGCTCATCTCGAAATTCATAAAGAAGAAATTTCATTTTCTGCTGGTCATTTCACTATCTTTTCTGCAACAGAACGTGAACCCTTGCACGGGCATAATTATCATGTCGGCATCGCTTTTAAAAAAGTGGTAGCTGAAAATGGTTTGTCGTTTGATTATCGTCATTACAAGAAAAAAATTATCGCGCTGTGCGAGCAACTTGATTCAAGATTTTTGTTGCCTGCCCAATCACCTTATCTGCAACTGCAAGATGATGGCGAATACTGGATCGCACATTTTAATCAGAAAAAAATTCCGTTCCTCAAGGAAGATGCCATGATTTTGCCTCTCACGAATATCACGATCGAAGAATTATCCCACTGGTTTTTAACCAGAATCCTCGAAGCAAAAACCGATATCGAGGATCATGGCATACGTGGGATAACAGTAAATGTTTATAACGGCCCAGGACAGTCAAGCGCTGCAAGCTGGGGGGAAATGTAAAACGGTGTCATTCACCCAAATAAATACATCAAACCAAATTCCACTTCATTCGTCTGTGGCGTGATATGCGTAATTTTCGACGTATTGCTCAGCACATCCAGCGTCGACATGCGAACACTCCTGTAACCCACATGATTATATTCCACACGCATTGCCACACGCGCTGAGAGTGATTGGCGAATACCAAGTCCCCAGCGAAATCCATTTACCTGATGGTTGATATTTTGTAGTGAAATATCATTAGTCACGACTTTCAGATTATTACGCGCATAACCCAATCGGCCATAAAACAAGGTTGCATCCTGATAAAAAAATCCAGGCACGATACTGGCGCCATATTCATGTTGCATTCTGAATTTGGTAGAAGTGAAAGACGCATGCACAAATTCATCATTTTTCGTTTTATGTTGCAGCGAGCTTATATTTGCATTTAATTCAATCGCGAGATAGGCGCTTTCATTTGGATAAGTCGTCAAAGGCAACTTGAATCGTGAACCATAACCTGCAAATATCGTACCGAAAATTCCGGTACCCGATAATTGCGCATCATTTTTCACATTAAAATTTAATCTGAAATTATGTATTTGCTGAACCTGACTGTTTTCCTGAAATTTCGCATAATCCGGACCCACACCCAATCCCAGATATAATTGCCCAGCCGATGAGGATAATGAAATGATGCTTGTGGTGATGGCTAAAATAACTTTCCGTGTCATGTTTGCTCCTTAATTTGTTTACAATACCTTCCTTGCCAATTCCAGCATTTTATCAATTACTACCTGATTCACTTTACACTCTTCTTCGCCGCGTTCAAACACACGGCCGAGAATTAACCGATCCGACCATGGATATAACTTCACGCAATAATCCGCTTCATTCACCGGATAATAAAAAGAATAATCCACGCCTGCCTGCGGTTTGAAATAAACAAGTTGCCCGCGAATCGGTGTGAAATCCCTGTCATCAAATAAATCACGCGACCCCATGCTCGTGCAATTAATAATAATATCTTCAGATAAATCATTTAATTCTTCAGCACGACCAAAATATTTTTGCTGTATGTTCACAGCTGATTGCTGAATTTGCTGATACAAACTTTCCATAAAAATTTTTCCATCCAGACCCAATTCAATGATTTGTCGCGCCTGATGTACTTTGCCATTATCAAAATGCACTTCAACATTTTTTTCTGCTATTGAAAAAGAAGCATAATGATTATTATTACGCACCGACAAATCAAATCGATAATCTGTCACCTGTTGTACACCTGCAAATTCAGCATTCCTTGCTATCGCCTGATAACGCTGCATCGAAGCGGTAAACATATCCTGCAACAAAGTTTGTTTTTTTGCAGGCAAATGCTGCATATTTTCTGGAGGACTTAAAATACCTGCTGCAACATTTGAAGTGAGATGTGGAGAAAAATTATCTGCATAAATATTCACGTGATGTCCTTGACGCAAAAGATCATAAGCAGTGGCAAGACCAATCACACCAGCGCCTAAAATCGCAATATTCGCAGATGTGTTTGTATATTGCTGCAATAAGCGCAGCACTTCCTGCACACCACCCCAGCAGAGTGTCAACCCAGCACCACCATAACCATAATTGTGAATCAGCAATTTATCCTGCATTTTTTCCGCTTCAATGCGCACACCGGATTGCCGATAAGGACGCACGCCAACATTATAACCAAGAATATTTTCTGCGCTGAAATCAGGTGTAGCGAGATAAACTTTTTCTGTCATATTAAAATAATCCCTTACAACGACCACCATCAACCGGCAACATGACACCAGTGATATAACTCGCAGCAGGTGAAACTAAAAATGCTGCCACTTTTGCAAACTCATCAGGTTGTGCAATACGCCTGAATGGAATATCGCTTGCAATACGCTCAACCTCTTCTTCCCTGGAAGTATGATTTTTTTCCGTATAAAACTGCAATAACTCCATGCTGCGCTCTGTAGCAGTCCAGCCAGGCAAAATGGAATTCACACGAATATTATGTGCAGCTAATTCAATGGATAATGACTTTGTTAATCCCAATACTGCAGGACGAAATACATTGGAGAGAAACAACCCTGGCAATGGTTGTTTGCCTGAAGTACTGGTGATCGTTAATATGCTGCCTGCTTTGCTTTTTTGCAGATAAGGCAATGCGGCATACACAAGATTCACCGCACTCATTAATGTTAATTGAAATGCATTTTCCCACAAGGATAAATTCAACTCGGTAAACACACCGGCTTTGGGCCCTGCTGCATTGGTAATTAAAATATCGAGACCGCCAAAAGATGACGCGGTATCGTCAATAGCTTTTTTAATTTGCTCATGATCAAGAACATCGACTGTTAATGTGAGCACATCAGCTTTTGGTAACTCATCGAGGATTTTTTTTCTGGCAGCAGATAAACGCTCTGCCGATCGACCTGTTAAAACAACACGCGCTTTTTCACGCGCCAATTCCAGTGCTGTTGCAAAACCCAAACCACCACTGCTGGCAGCAACAAATGCGACTTTATTTTCGAGCTGCAAATTCATGGGTTTTCTCCATTATCAGATATCTTTCATTGTTATTATTTTAAAATGGCAGCCATTAAGACATATCTATATTGAGCCTGTCAATAATTGATACGCATCGGTATGACACTCGCTGAATCCGCATTGCAAAAATACTGATATCAGATTTAATCCACAAATCAGCAGAATAATTAGCATTGCGAAACGCGAAAGGTTTTTGATAATCGGGAAATGTGAAATTTGCGCTTTTTGCAAATCATAGCCCAGAATTAAAAATCGCAAGACATACATCAATAAAAAAATAACTGCGAACACAATCGACCACACCGGCATATGCAATCCAAAAACCGAACTGCCAATATATTCATGACCTGGACGTGGATAAATATCCAGCAAGGTTTGGCGCGCACTGACTATCATCAATAAAATTATCATCAACATTGAGAGCGCTTCATGACGCATGGAAAAACCAATGCGCAAATTTAAAATAATGCCAAAGCAAATACCAAGATAAGCAACCCGCTGCAAAAGACAAAGCGGACAAGGTAATTCATGCTGAATAAACTGAAAATAAAATGCGCCAGACAAAATCAATACTATCGCGAATAACATGAGAATAGAGAAGATGTAATGCAGCTTGTTGGCTAAGGTGTATTTATTCATGCATCCAGCTCCTCTTTCGACTGAGTCTCAATCCACGGCATATGAAAACCATACTCTGGTGAGTAAATTTCAAATAGAAATAGCCATAGGGTGAGAGTGAGTGAACATATAAAAAAACACCACGCGAGAAATAGAAAGCGAAATATACCTAATGTGAGAGCAGCAAAAAGAAACAGGAAGATAAAAAACATCATTGGGCATGACTTCCAGGTCAGAGAGAATGATGAGTATTTTATACTTGCGGATTGCAAGAGCGCTAGTGTGGGCTGTCATCTTGGCGCTGTCATCCTGAGCGCAGCTCTTGCTTTTGCGCGAAGGATC
>Ga0206852_1056_pt1 | contig 30453 bp, 33 predicted proteins | sample Alteio_BWOrgCont_14_FD_152849 | JGI IMG/M metagenome (GOLD analysis project Ga0206852, IMG submission 152849) | Enriched cells from forest soil in Barre Woods Harvard Forest LTER site, Petersham, Massachusetts, United States -... | ecosystem: Environmental > Terrestrial > Soil > Temperate forest >... | reverse complement strand
CCTAGAAAGGAAACGATTTTTCCATTTGGTTTTACGGTTGATCCCATACCAAAACTTCCCAATAGCCGTCATCCCCATCGACGGGTTCATGATAGGTGGCTGTCCTGACAATCCCATCCTCGCTTTGCAGGACAAATTCATAAAGGTTTTCTTTCGTTCCGTCGGCCAAAGTCGCGACGGGTAACTGCTCATAATGAAGCACCTTTCCCCAACTGGGGGGGATCAGTGCCTTATGAACCTCAATTATTTTTCCGTTTCCCGTATCGGTGATTGGCCCACTTCCATCGGTGTTTTCCGCATTCCCGGTTGTTATTTCTGGAGTAGGGGTAGGTGTGGAGGAATCGGCATAGGCATATAGATTGATGGAATAGAGCAGAACTGAAAAGAGGCTTATTTTAAGGATTTTATGCATAAGTTACTCAAAGGCTGGGGGCGATGGTCGACGTTTCAGCGGGGTTGCTAAAGCTATCCGAATAAGGATCGTAAGCGGCGACTTGGAAAAGTTTAGCCAAGGTTAAAACATCTCCGAAGTCTTCAGAATATACAGGGGGCGGTGCAGCGGTGGCGGTTGTAGCAGAAGCGGCGTTTGCCGTTTTGACGTCAGCGGATAGAGGAGGCGGGGGAGGTAATCCCGGCAAACTGGCTGCAGCGGCAGTAGGTGGGGCTGGAGGAATGGGAGCACTCGCGGTTGGATCATCTGTGGGTTGGCGGGTTTGGGCGGTGAACCTTGGCTTGTAATTTCGGACATCGTCATACATATCCATGAATTGGTAAAGCTTGTCGGTCTTCCAATCGTAAAACATTCTTTCGCAAATCGATTTTGAAAAATCCTTCTTTTCGTTTTTCGTAAATAAGGAGTAGAAATCAGCGGGGTGCCCGTAGCGGTTGGGCGGGGCTTTTTCATCCACCCAAAGAATGGTGATGGGGGTATCGAGCATGGTTTGTAATTGTTTTTTGGCGTCGGCGGTGGCTTGGGAATCCGGATTTAAGGTTTTGAGCGCGCGGTAAAGACCGAAGGCCAATTTAAAGTCGATACGCTTGATTCTTTTGCCAACGGGAACGCTTTCTTTCCACACTATTTTTCCATCATCGTCGGTTCCGTCGGCGTAACGCCAGTAATCCCAGTCGGCCTGAATGCTGGCGACCTGGTTGATCATGTAAGTCGAAAAACTGGTGAGCATTCCTTTTTGAACGATGCTGGAATGGGGATATCCACCGGCGAGCATATTGGCGGCTTTTACACAATTATTGTAATCGCCTAAATGAAGATAACATTGGGTCAGTAGATAAAGAGAGTTGGCTTTTAGCTCTGGGTCGGAAGCGTTGAGAAAAACATAGAGATAATATTGTTTGGCTTGAGTGAAGTTATTGACGTTATAAAGACTGTAAGCGTACTGATAAGCCGCGTCGACTGAGGGGGCCGCTGAAGCCAATTGGGGGAAACATATATAAGAAGTAAACAGGATTGAAAGAATGCCGAAGTATTTTTTCATGTGCCCATCTTAAAACATTTGCTTTTGACCCGTCAATTACTATATCTTGGAAATCATTGAAAAATAAGGGTTTTTTACTGTTTTAGACCCATTCTTTAGGAACCATTATGCGAAAAATTTCCCAGTTCATTTTTTTAACCACAGCATTATTACTGTTAGGTTCCGCTTGCCGGTCGGGTGAAAAATCAGACCTTCCGATTGTTCATTTGAAAATTGACGGGCATGAAGTGGTGGCCGAGGTGGCGAACAATGAGATCACCCGGGAGACGGGATTGATGTTTCGAAAGGACATGGATTGGAACCATGGGATGATTTTTGTTTTCCCCGATAGTGAAGTGCGGGCCTTTTGGATGAAAAACACAGTTCTTCCCTTGAGCATCGCTTACATGGATAGCAAAGGAATCATTTTAAATACTTTGGAAATGCCGCCCGAAACCGAGGACACTTTTCTTTCTAAGGGCCAAGCCGCATACGCTTTAGAAATGAACACGGGTTGGTATACCAAAAATCGTATTAAACCCGGGGATGCAGTGGAAGGTTTATTGAGTGCTCCGGCCGGTGAATGAATTGATTTTTGACAACAAAATTGAGTTAGTTCTCCTCGTCTGTTTGTCCGACCAAGGACGGTGTGACAAAGATCACTAATTCGGTTTGAGTTTGAGTATCGTTGGTAGATTTGAACAATTCACCAATAATTGGGATATCACTTATTATTGGAATTCCCGAAGTTAGTTTTTGGGTCTCGTCTTCAATTAATCCTGCAATTACCAATGTGTTTCCACTTTGCATGTAAACGCTTGTTTCTACCCAACGAGTGCGGAGAGCGGGGATAACCGTATTGTTCTGGGTTATTCCGTTTTGAGTGTCGATTCCACTGACTTCGGCCCGTAAGGTGGCGTAAATATTTCCGTCGGCATCGATACTGGGTTTAATATTCAACTTAACTCCATAAGGTTTAAATTCGACGTTTGAGGAGCCGAGGCTATTTTGAACCATGTACGGAACTTCTCCACCTGCTAAGAAACTGGCGTCCTCTCCACTTACGGCAAGAAGTTTTGGCTTGGCCAAAATTTTGGCTTTTCCTCGATCAATTAATAGTTGAAGAGAAGCAGTGATGGCTTGGCGGTTGAGGGAACCAATTTCCAAAATGGGCGGCGGCGAATTTTCACTAACGACCAAACTATTGGACACAATCGAAGTGTTAGAACCTGGGGCAAGCGACCCCCAACTTAATCCGGCCGTTAAAGCGCTCTGAGAATCAATTTCCATAATTTCAACCCCTACTTCGACCATTGATTTTTTTAAATTGTGCGCGGTAACCAGAATGGTCCTTGTTTCTTTTTCTCCGTTTTCTGAAATGAAAATTAATTCAGTAGTACCGACAGTTTTGGCTGAAATTAGTATTTCTTGATCACTGACTACGGTAACGTCAGCGACTGATGGATTTCCGACAGCCACTTTTTGGCCTGACTCAACATGCAATAATTTTGAATCTCCAATATTCAAATGGATGTCACTTTCGTCCGCGCAAAGCGGATGAAAAGACGAAAAAATAAGAATAGTAAGAAATATTTTTTTAATCATATTTAGTCTCCGGATGAAGAATTTTGTGCTCCACGAATCACTTCGATTTTTTTGGAATCGGGTTTTGAAAAGACACCTATTTTATTTATTAAGTCCGAATCACTTTGCGGCGGTATGGATTCAATCTCATCGTCGCCCATTGCTCTTAACACAAGTCGAAGTGGATGATTTTCTTCTAAAAATGTTAAAACTTCTGCTTGGTCGGGAGTGACCGCCAACGTGACCGTGCTATAGCTGTTTTCTGTATTGTTGGAAGACGAATTTGAGGGAGAACTAGTAGAAATAGGCGGATTGTTTGCCGGAGTGGTTTGGGCTCCCGTCGCAAGAACCAAAACATTTTGATAAACAATGGCTGTGATTTGTTTTTTGTCTGAATTAACATGTGAAATGATATCGACTTTATCGCCTGGACTTAAGAGATTTCCCACACCTGTTGTGTCGTTAACCCCTAGCGTATAGGCACGATATCCTTGAGGTAAGGTTAAATCCAATGAATTGTCAGCCAATCCAAATTTATTGGACAAAATTTGTTCACCGGCCGAAATGGGCACTAAAGTAATTAATCCATCGACCTCCTTAATATCCCGTATGGCGCTGGGGCTGACATATTTTTCAGGAATGCTCTGCTTCTCCACTTGATCGGGACGCAAAACGGTTCGAGATGGGATATATGTTTTCCCAACCAGTATTTCTACTGGAGTTGATTGGGATGCAAGTGATGAGAGTTTTTGATAAAGAAGAAAAAAGGATAAAAGGCCAAAAACCACTCCAATAATTAGAGCGACTAAAGCATTTTTGTTTTTCATTTTTTCTCTTTCTGATCACGAAAGTTGATGATTCTTTTTTTATGATTGTTTTCGTAATGAATTTAAAAACTCATTTTATTTAATTCAAACTCACTACTGAAATTAAATTTTCGGTTCCGTTTGATTCGAGCTCTGCTAAGAGTCGGTGATTTGATTTTGTTAAAATAAACGATTCATTTTGACCATCGGATTCAAAAGGTCTTTCTGCGAACCCTTGTGATGAGCAGATATTTTGAAACTGTTCCGTTGTGTTACCGTTCCTAGGAATTGAAATGATGGCAATTTTTATATTTTTGATTTGTTCCAAATAAAATGAATTTGAATTGGAAGGTGGTTTGAATGGGAAGTTCCAGTGCATGCGGGTTAAATCGAAATTATTAATGGGCTTGGGCGTATCACAGGTCCACCCATAAGTCTTTTCTTCATCCTGTGGTTCCCATAATCCGATGGTTTTAATTATTTCTTCTTTTTGAAAAATTTTTATTTGAAAATGATCTGAAAAATTTGAGTCGTTTGAAAATCCCAGAAGAGACGGCCCGAAATCCATTCCATTGCCAATCGAAGTCCAGCCTTCTTCTTGAAGCTTTTTGAGAAGACTGGGCAAAAGTCGTGTTAAATTCCCTTCGCACATCCAAATATAATGTTCTTGAGTCATTCCGTTTAATTGAGTCTCAAAATGACTGATCGTTTCCGGGTTGAAACGGACCGGGGCATAAATAAGGGCCCAGGAGATAACGGTGCTTGTGAGTATTGTCCAAAAGAGTAGAGTTGCCCAAAACCAATGTCTTTTCATGATTATTCCTGTGCAGGATATTTTAGAACAGCCATTTGGGTGGTCATGGGCAGACCTACGGGAAAAAGAACTCGAAAAATAGGTAAAGCGTGAAATTGTGCATTGATAATCCATTTCTTGCCGGTGTAACTCAAAAGATTGGCTGTCGAGCTGGCAATCAATGGTCCAACAGGTGGGGGGATATTGTTGATCGCCGGTAAAAATGAATTTGAAAGCAAGGTGCTGGTCGGTGAATCGATCACAACAATGCTTGTTTCGTTGAAAAAGCGTTGGCCGGAGCCTAACGCGAACCAAATTTGATTTGCTATTTGGCCCGGTCCTTCATTTCTGCTGAAGGCACCACTGGCGTATAGGCGGGCAGTCTGTTCACAGGCTTGTTCCAAATAAGTTTTTGCCGAGAGGAAAATTGAAAATTGGAAAATGCTAGCCGCCATCAAAAATAAAATCGGAATAACCAGGACCATTTCGGTTAGTGCTTGTCCATTAGATCGATTTTTAATCTGGTTACTTAGGTTCATGGATTTAAATTGAATATATTTGAAAGTGGAGGAATTTTGTTGGAGTTAATTAAATTTTTTAATTGTGTTTGAGTATTTATTATTTCTATTATGCGATTTGGGTCCGTAGAAATTAAACGGCATTGATAAGGTGGATCGCTCAAGTTCCAAGCCGATAATCCTGTTCCTTCAACACTTATTTCACTCGCACATTCCAAATTCGTGGAAGCTTGATTTGTATTTCGGACCGAAGTGGGAAAGGTGGAATAGACTAAGACCGTGTGATTTGGGGGGGTATCCTGATCGGTGACGTCGAGCAGGACTCCATTAAGAAGCGATGATATTCCACCTAAAGATGTTTCGATTTTTTGGATGCTCGCCTTTTTGAACTCTTGATCCGCTTCTTTTTGAGCTTCCTTTTCTGCTTCCTGGTTAATCACAAGGAATTTCCCGTTAGATTCTTTTCCCAAGGCGCCTTTCTTTACTCTCATTTGACCGGCATTAGTGGAATTGGGCGCGATTTCGGCCTGATCGGCATTCACATAAATTCTTTCGCCTGTACTTTTATTTGTGTAGTAATAACGAGCGGTCTTTTTCACCGAGTTTTCCAAACTCGGGATAAAAAGATTAGCGGTTCTGAATTTCAAAGCCATATTGGGAATGACAGATATCAACAAAGAATTTGAGCCTTCAAGATTAAAAAGCATGATGGGCGATGGAGGGAAGGGGATTCGCCAAGATAATTGAGCAGGGAGAGGCCAATTGTTTTTTAAACCATTATCTTCGGCAATTGATAAACTCTCAGAAAATATCAAGAGAGGATAGGCTCCAGGAATGGGTGTGGTGCCGATTCCAAATAAAACCCTTTGAAGATTTTGCACAATTTGTCGGAAGTGGGGATCGGCTTTAATCGCGGCTGCTGCTAAAGCTCCCAAGCTAACAACGGATGAAAATGCAACCGCCAGCGCCATGATTCCAAGATCAACCATGGCAAATCCCATTAATATGGCATTACTCAATCGAACTAACTGCATTCCGTTTCCATAAACGGCCCCAGCGGATAGTGCAGTTAGATCACATGAACGAGTAGCCCTTTCTTTCAAACTATAAACAATTCCTGATTTATAAACGCCAATAAAAAGGCTGAAAAATATGAAACAAAACAAGAGCGTGGCTAAAAGAACTTGTCCTTGAGGATTTTCGATCGTTTTTTTAATTCTGATCATATAGATTTATCGTTGTTTTAATTTGGATTTTGATTTATTGAATTTTCGTCCAAAGCATTTGCTGAAAAAGTTAACCAATGCACGTAAGGTAAAGTCGGGATTTGCAACGATAGATTCGGTGGGGTTGTGCCGGCGATCTCAAAAACTTGATTCAGTAATATTTCGTTTGGAATCCATACACTCGCTGGTATTGATAATTTTTTACCGAAAATTTTTTGGATAATGGGTATCCAAATAGGCATTGGATACTTAACGACCACGTGAACAGTTTGCCCATCGGTTTGAATGTGGCATTGCGTTGCTAATAAAGTGGCTAATGTACTGTGGTTTAATTTACTAATGGGAGTTAACGAATAAATTATTTGAAGTGTTGGATCATAGGATTCAGGACTGTTAGACGCTGCAGCGCTTCTGGCGATGGAAAAAGTGGCTTCCTGAACTGCGAAAGAAATAAATGCCGTATAGGCCAATTGAATGATTCCAAAAAAAATAAGAAAGACTAAAGGGGCAAGCGTGACAAACTCAACTGCTGCTTGTCCCTTTGACTTGGAGTGATCGAGCGGCATGATCGACTTAATGCCCTGCGACGGCACCCGCGATTCCGCCAGCCGCGCTTGCGGCTGTTCCTTGTCCGACCGCCGCTCCGGTAGCTCCTGCTGCAGAAGTGAAGCTTGCCGCAGTGCTAGTCCCGAAAAACTTAATGGCCCCAATCGCGAGTACGGCGATCAAAGCGACAATCAGAATATATTCAGTCATACCTTGTCCTGCCCGGCTCAAATATAATTTCCTCAAGTTCTTAGTCATAAATTTCCTCCAAAAATTAAAAGGGTAATTGAATCAGTTCAAACAACAGGCTCAAATAATTTCGGACCTGGTTTGAAAAGACCGCCGCGATTCCCGTGAAGGCTACCAAAACCATTCCGATGAGGATTAAATATTCTGTCGCGGCTTGGCCGCTGACAGACTGGTTTTGACGGCGATGAAAATCGCGAAACATGCGCATTAATTTATCGTTAGGGTTGTCGGGGGTTCAACTGAAAAAATAAAAATATTTAAAAGCGCACATTTATTGGCAGGTTAACCGATTGGCGGAAAATTTATTTTCTAAATGAGCATCGGATTTTGCTCGCGGTTCATGCGAGCGGTTGAATTTTTTTCCTCCGGCTTTAATCGATTTTATTCAACCGATGACGAGAAACGTTTTCGCTTTTAATTGGTCGCGTCCTTTAGTGATTTTAAATCGTCAAATAGGTTCAGGTTTATCCGGTTTGTGCCGTTAGGGATTGGGATAAACACGTTAAAATAAGCGTAAAGACTATTGCATTGGCGGACTGTGATGGTATAGTTTGCCGAATTATTCTTCACGGAGACTTTCAACTCATGAAATGCCCTCGATGTGGCGCCCAAAACAACCCCAAAAGTAAATTCTGTTCGGAATGCGGGGGGGAACTAAATTCCGTCAGTGAACAGGCCCTGAGCTCGGCCGGGTTGGTGGGCAAAGAAGTGGATGTTTTGTTCTATACCGATACTTTTACCAATAAAGTGGGGGGTATTGTCGCTCCGACTTCGGATCAAATAGGGCGTTATAAGGGTGGGATTGTTCAAAAAGTCATTATCCAAGCGGCCAACGAGGCCGATGACACCACCGGAGCCGTTCTGACTTTCATCAAACAAAGCAAAGACTATTTGGGCGAAGAATATAATGAGAATACCTATAAAGGATTCACTCAGGCGGATTTGAAAAAAGAATATCTCAAATTGTTTGAGCGGGTCCTTAAGATGAAGGCCCAACGCAATATCGGCGGGGCGCCGCCCCCGGAAGCCGCGAAAAGTTAATCCGAACCTCCGACTCAATTCCGCTTATTTTGTTTGACGAATCACCCTCTTTTTACCGCCCGTTAAAAGCCTTTATTTATTGAAAAATATTGGACACTCCAATTCTCTATGTTAAACTACTGCGCCTTGATGACTGGGTATGCCTTCTTTTATCAGCTTCCTCGGCTTTAGCCGGGGTTCTTTTGTTTATGGGGGCTTTTCGAAGCCCGGTTCCTGAAAATTATGTGAAGGTGGTTTCGCCCCGCGCGACCGCCGGCTGTTTCAAAAGCGACAAGGAGAACACCATTGCTGAACTTCTTATTAGGGTTGTTTTCAAGCGACGTGGCCATTGATTTGGGCACGGCCACGACTTTGGTTTACGTCAAGGGCCGCGGCATTGTTTTGCAGGAACCATCCCTCGTCGTGGTTCATAAAGCCACCAATCAGATTTTAGCGGTAGGCAACGACGCCAAGATGATGCTGGGCCGGACACCCGGTTCCATTGTTTCCATCCGCCCCATGCGGGACGGCGTGATCGCCGACTTTGAGATTACCGAACGCATGCTGCGCTACTTTATTTCCAAGGTCCATAACCGACGGTCTTTGATCAGGCCCCGGATCGTGGTGGCCATTCCCTCGGGCTGTACGGAAGTGGAAAAAAGGGCCGTGCGCGACTCGGCGGAACAGGCCGGCGCCCGCGAGGTTTTCCTGGTCGAAGAACCCATGGCGGCGGCCATTGGGGCGGGGCTTCCCATCGGGGAACCGCAGGGTAACATGATCGTGGATATCGGCGGGGGAACCACCGAAGTGGCGGTTATCTCGCTGGGCGACATCGTTTATGGCAAGTCCATCCGGACGGCCGGTGACGAGCTGGACGAAGCCATCATCAATTTCATCAAGAAAAACTACAATATATTGGTTGGGGAAAGAACTGCGGAAGACGTCAAGATCCAGATCGGCTCGGCCTTCCCGCTGGAGCAGGAACTACGCATGCAGATCAAAGGCCGGGACTTGGTTACTGGTCTTCCGAAAACCATCGAACTCAGTTCCGAGGAAGTCCGAAGCTGTCTGGAAGAGCCTTTGATCCCAATTATCGAGACCATCAAGATGACCCTGGAGCGCACGCCTCCCGAACTGGCCGCCGATATCGTCGATCGGGGAATTATTTTGGCCGGGGGCTCTTCGCTTTTGAAGGGCTTGGATGAGCGTCTTCGCGATGAGACGGGTGTTCCCGTCAACCTGGCGGACGATCCCACGACCGCGGTCGCGATGGGCGCGGGCAAGCTTCTGGACGAATCGATGGATTTCTTGAGAAAGATTTCCGTTTTAGAAAAAGAATATAATTGAGGTTTGGGGGCGGAACTTTTTCTTTAATTCCGTTCCATGCCTCTAGGGTTAAAATCCCGTGCTGAAATTCCTGCTTAAAAACCGCTCCCCTATCTTTTTAGCCCTCATTTTATTTTTCTGCGCTTGGATTTTTTATCACCGCTACGCCCGCCCTTTCCGGCCGGCGGGTTCGGCCAAGAACATGAGCCTTTCCGTTTGGCAGCCGATCCAGACGGCGGTCGATTGGGTGATCACTTTTCCCGAAAACACATTGAACGCCATCCAGGAATTGAGCCACCTTCGCCAAGAGGTCATTCGGCTTCAACAGGAAAACCAATCCCTCCGGCTGGATCTTTCCACGCAAAAGTCCACCGAGTCGGAATTGGACCGGCTTAAGGACGTCCTTCAAATCAAAAAGACGATGCCGGGCGCGGCCAAGATCGCCCGCATCATCGCCCATGACCCCAGCACCTGGAACAAGAGCTTCGTGATTGATATGGGATCGGATGACGGGGCCCAGATCGATTCCCCGGTCATTTCGGAAGAGGGAATTGTGGGCCGGATTATTGAGGTGACGCCTAAATATTCACGGGTACTTTTGATCATTGATCCCGATTCGGGGGTCGGCGCCATCGACGAGCGGTCCAAGGTCACGGGCGTTGTGGCGGGAACCGGGCGGAATCGGTTGAAATATAACTATGTGGACGCCCAAGACGATGTGAAGCCGGGTGATGCCATTGTCTCCTCGGGGCTGGGGGGCATTTTCCCCAAGGGATACGCCCTGGGCACTATTCTGACCCGGACCGAAGCGGACAACGGATTGAACACCGATATCGAGATGGTTCCGGCGGTTGATTTTGCCGTACTGGATTATGTTTTCGTCTTGCAGCCGATTAATGTCTTTCAATAATTGAGGTGAAGAATTTTAATATGAAAATCACGACCTTCTTCTTTTGTCTATTCGTCCTCTTTCCGGTCGAGCGGTTTTCCACCTCCCTCCCAGGAATCGAATCGGCACAGTTCTTCACGCCTTTTTTCGGTTTTTCAAATTTCATCTAAAGGGATCGAATGTTTTTGAAACACGGATGGCTCATTTGTCTTGTCTTATATTTTTTTTACGTGATTTATTGGGGTTTTGGTTTTCCAAATTATATTTCCGGTCTTCTGGGCGCGAGCTATTACTTTTTGCCTGAAAAAAAGATTGTCAATGATTTCATCCAGCAGGGTTTAATCCCTTTGTGGAATCCATATTTGGCCTGCGGTTTGCCGCTTTTAGCGGATTATCAGTCGGCTTGTTTTTACCCTTTTACCTGGATACATGCCTGGTTTAATTTTTCAAATAAGTTTGATTTTTCCTGGGTGTTTCATGAATTTGTGGCTTTTTATGGATTCTATCTTTGGCTTCGGTTGAACCGCGTCGGACGTTTATGGAGCGCGCTGGGTTCCATCGGGTACGCCGGTTCCGCCCAAATGGTTCTTAGTTTGGGATTCAATGGCTATCCGGCGAGCCTTGCCTGGGTACCTTGGGTGTTTTGGTCGGCCCAGTCGGCGCTGAAAATGGGAGGGGTTCAGCGTTGGACCCTGGTCACTTTGATCTTCGCGCTTGAATTATTGTCCGGTTATCCGCCCCTTGCCTTCTATACGTTTCTTTTTGGGGGTGGGTGGGTGATTTGGATGCGGGCTGAAATGAGGGCTTATGTCCGCCTCGTTTTTTGTGGGTTGACGGCCATTCTTTTGACGGCGGTTCAATGGCTTCCTTTTTTTGAATATTTAGCCCACGGACAAAGAGTATTGGGCGAGGAATATCCCTATCATTTCCGCGCGGATGATTTTTTGAGGCTGATCAATCCCTATCAGGGACCCATCGGCAGTTTGGAATATCATGGGTTGCAATCCAACGGTTTATTTAATCCTTATATAGGGATACCGGCTTTGGTTTTGCTCATCTGGTCCTTTTTTAAACCCTTCTCGGATAAAAATAGTTTTTGGAGATGGAGCGCTTTATTTATTTTGGTTTGGTTGGCGGGACGTAACGGACCGGCTGATTGGCTGTTGCCAAGTGGAATTTTGAACGCGCTGGAACCCTCAAAAGCCGCCTTTCTTTTTGTCTTTTGCGCGATAACGGCTTCCGTTCAGCAGGGGGATGGATGGCTGGATTCCAAGGATAAAAAGAAAGGTATTATGGTTTTGATCGTGATTGTGATTTGGCTATTGGATGGGTTGATTTTACCCTTTCGAATTCGACAGCAGATGCCGAACCCTTATTTGAATTCGAGCGTCTTGATGACGGCCCAAGCCGTAGGAAAGGATGTTGGAGACGGAAGAGTGATTCAGCTCATGACTTCCTCCGATTATTCTTGGAGGCTTCATCAAGACTTGCCGAACCAGATATTGGAAGGTGTTCAAATGATGGAACCCAATACATCGGGCGTTTTTGGAATTCGAACGTTGGCCGCAAATAATTCGCTCGCTCCAGACGGTTTTTTAAATCTGGTCCGGTATGGGAATAAAGCTTATCCCTACCCAGGCCGGCTCTTTGACCTAGCCGGAGTGAAGGCCTTTCTCGGTAAAAGAAAAATGCCGGGTCCTAAATATGAATCAGTTCCGATCGATGGAAAATTCATTTTGAATATCAATAAAAGGGTTTTGCCAAGCCTTCGGGAGGTAGGGGGGGCGCGGTATTTCGAAAATCGCCCCTCGGTTTTAGAGGCTACCACTTTGGAAAACGCCGATGTTGAAAAGGAAGTTTTTTTGGAAAAAGACCAGGCCGGATTGATAATGTCGCTTCCGCCGGATCGGCGGCCATTGGAGGGGAATAAACGGAGTGAAAACCTAACATCGCGCTATTCCCCCCAGCGGGCGGTTTGGGTGGGAGAAACCCACCTTGGATATTATGTTGTTTTCAATGAAACTTTTTTCCCTGGATGGAAGGCTTGGCTGGATGGGCGGCCTGTTCCGATTTATCGGGCTTATGGAGATTTCATGGCGGTCAGCGTCAATGAAGACTCATTCCATCGAGTTGATTTTGGCTATGAACCCGCCTCTTTCCGGTTAGGACTTTTTATAAGTCTTGTGACCTTGTTTCTTTTTCTCGCTATGCGGAGGTTTTTGGATATCGGCGCAAAGGTAAAAGGTTGGAAGTGAAAAAGGCAAGCGTGTCAACTATTCAAGAAATTCCGGAACATGCTAATATAAAATTCAACGGGTTCATCAGCCGAAGACCTCCGCTTTTCAACCTTCATTCAGCCGGGAGTTTTGTCAGCGACGGACACATCATCGAGTATAAGAGAAATGCGAATAATGACGGTTGGATAACGACGGAGACATCGAAAGTTCAAATATGAAAATCACCACCATCGCCTTTTGGCTATTCATTCTCTTTCTGGTCCAGATGTCCTTCGCCGCGACCTGGGGGATCGACTTGCCCATCATCTTCATTTCGCTCTTCGGCCTGCGGACGACCGCGGTCAAGGCGGCGGGGATGGGGGCCTTTCTGGGGTTGGCCCAGGACCTGCTTTCGGCAGGGACCATCGGCCCCAATATCGTCGCTAAAGTGGTTTGCGCTTTGCTTTCGGTGTCGGCCCAGGGAAAAATTTACCGTGAGAAGGTCCCCACCCAAACCCTATTGATCTTCGTCAACATTCTTGTTCAGCAAATCATCGTTTGGCTTTTGATGAAGTGGGATAGAAGTCCTTTGACTCCTCGGGACGCCTTTTGGGTGACCCTGCCCTCGGTTTTGTTCACCACTTTGACGGGAATGGTCGTCTGCTTTTTCGTGGTTCGGTTCCGGCGGCGGCGCTTTGACCCCGCCACGGCATGAGGCGCGAAAGAATGTTGGATAAAACCCCATGCCTTTAAAACACAAACATTACAAATTCGGCGGATCGCCCGAAAAGAAAATGAATACCCTGCTTTTATTCATTTCGGTGGCCTTCTTTTGCATTTTTATCCGGCTTTTCTATCTTCAAATTCTCAATTACCCCTATTACAAGAACCTGTCGGATGTGAATAGCCTAAGGTTGATACCTGAAAGGGCGCCCCGGGGAATCATCACCGACCGCAACGGCGAAATTTTAGCCACTAACCGCCCCACCTATTCTTTATTCATGATCCCGGCGGAGGTCGAGGCCGGCCCGACCCTGGACCGCTTGGGTTTGATTCTCGACGTGCCTGTTTCGTCTCTGGAACTGCTGTTGGAAAGCCGCAAAGAAAGCCGCAAGTTTGAACCCATCCGGCTTCAAGCGCACTTGGATGACAATCTCATCGCCCGGATCGAGGAAAATCGGGTGCATCTGCCGGGCGTTTATATCCAAATGGAACCGGAACGCTATTATCCGCATGGCGACTTCGCCTCCCATATTCTGGGCTACATCGGCGAAAGCAGTGAAGATGACCTGACCCGCTTAAAGGATGAGGGCTACAACGAAGGCGATTGGGTCGGCAAAAAAGGGGTGGAACGCACTTACGACAACATCTTGCGGGGCGAAAACGGGGGTGTGCAGGTGGAGGTGGACGCTTCGGGTGTCCAGCGCCGAACGCTAGCTTATAAAGACCCGATTCAAGGGCAGACCTTGATGCTTACGATTGATTACAAGGTCCAGAAACTGGCCGAGGATATGATGGGGGACAACGTGGGCGCCATTTTGGTGACCAATCCCAAAACCGGTGAGATTCTCGCCATGGTCAGCAAACCCAATTTCGACCCCAATCTGTTCGTCAGCGGTATTTCTTTTGACGCTTGGAACAAATTAATAAAAGACAAAACCTTTCCCCTCGAAAACCGGGCCATCCAGGGGCAGTATCCGCCCGGCTCCATCTTTAAATTAGTGACGGCCCTGGCGGCTCTGGAAGACCATGTAATCGACACCAATAAGGTGTTTTTGTGCCGGGGCATTTTCTGGTACAAAACCTGGCCTTACCGTTGCTGGCGCACCTCCGGGCATGGCTGGGTGAATTTGAGCACGGCGATTATCCAATCCTGCGACATCTTTTTTTACCAGCTGGGGCTGTTGGTCAAGATCGACAAAATTTATGAAGTTGCCGAAAAAATGGGTTTGGGCAACAAGACCGGAGTGGACCTGGATTCGGAGGTGGCGGGCCTGGTGCCCAATCCCCAATGGAAGGAAAGCACCCAGCATCAACCCTGGTTTCCGGGAAACACCATTCAGATGAGTATCGGGCAGGGTTATCTTTTGACGACGCCGCTTCAGATGCTGGATATGACTTCCGCCATCGCCATGAACGGCACTATTTATAAACCTCATTTGCTTTACCAAGTGGTGGACCAGAAGACGGGGCGGTCGGTATATAACCAACAACCGGAAGTTTTGAGGGACGCCGATTTGGACCCAACCGATTTGAAATTTATCCAGAGCACCATGGAAAAGGTCATCAGCAACGACATGGGAACGGGTAAAAAGGCCCGCATTCCGGGTGTCCGGGTGGCCGGTAAAACCGGTACTTCCGAAAATCCCCATGGAGACAACCACGCCTGGTTTACGGCCTACGCCCCGGCGGAAGACCCTCGCATTGCCGTCATTGTTTTGGTGGAAAACGGCGGGGAAGGCGGGGTTGTTTCCGCTCCTATCGCCCAACGCCTGATGCAACAAGCTTTAGGATTGGAAGTGACGCCCTGGCAGGTGCCGACACCCGGGCCGACGCCGGAAGAAAAGCCCACGCCGGTCATGGGGGTGGCGCCTTGAAGAATTATTTCAAAGGTTTGGATTGGACCCTGGCCCTGCAGGTGCTGGCCTTGACCATTATCGGCCTGTTCGTGGTCTATTCGGCTACCGCCCGCAATCCCGATATTTCCCAGCTGTGGAAAAGGCAGGTGATCGGGTTCGGCATCGCCCTTTTCGCCATGTGGCTCTTTTCGCGGATTGATTACCGTTTTTGGATCGAGGCATCCTATATATTTTATTGGCTGTCGATTCTTTGTTTGGGCATTGTCTTTTTTTGGGGCGGCTCCACCAACGGCGCCCAACGGTGGATAAGATTAGGTATTTTCTCTTTCCAGCCTTCGGAACTGGCGAAGGTTTCGATGATTTTGTTTTTGGCCCGCTATCTCGGAAGCCAAACGATTGAATTGTTTTACATCGGACGGTTGTTTTTTCTTTTGGCGGCGCTGGGGTTTCCGTTAATTATGATCTTGAAACAGCCTGATTTGGGTTCGGCGCTTCTCTTGATACCGGTGGCCGTCATCATGATGTATGTGGGCGGGGTTCGAGTGCAGTGGCTGATGTGGATTTTTATCATGGCCGCGGCGTCCGGCCCATTGGTTTGGCATTTTTTGCAGGATTACCAACGGGAACGTCTGGCCGTTTTTTTAAGCCCGCAGGCCGACCCGCTTGGGGCGGGATATAACCTGATTCAATCCATTATCGCCATCGGGTCGGGCGGTGTTTCAGGCAAGGGCTATATGCAAGGAACCCAAACCCAGCTTTCCTTTATCCCCGAGCATCATACGGACTTTATTTTCTCGGTCGTCGGGGAGGAGTGGGGTTTCGTGGGTTGTCTGATTGTTTTGGGGCTTTATTATTTCATGATCCAGAAATCCTTCGAGATTGCCCGGAAGGCGCGGGATAGAGAAGGGGCTTTGTTGGCCTTGGGCCTTTCAAGCATTTTCGCTGTTCAGATTGTCGTTAATATTGGAATGACCATCGGGATATTGCCCGTCACCGGATTGACCCTGCCTTTTATCAGCTATGGCGGTTCTTCGTTGGTCTTTAGTTACGCTGCCATTGGGATGCTATTGAACATCTCCTACGCCAACCGCCGGCCTGTTCTGGTGGGCACTCGCTGATATTACAAACGGAGAACAGCTTAAGTCTTTTCACCACCAAGGCACCAAGACTCCAAGGAAAGATAAATATTTCTCTTTGATTTTAGCCTTTCTTGGTGCCTTGGCGTCTTGGTGGTGAGATTTGTTTTGGGGTTTTATTGAAATTCATTTGTTATACTCGGCTCGAAATGAGGGGGAGAAATGGCCACTAAAACCGCAAAAGCCGCTAAAACCAAGAAAGTTGAAGTGCTGACCTGGAAAAAGGGATGGATGATCTTTGCCATCTGCTGGGTGGCTACCTTCGCCGCCGTCACCCTTCTGCGCCAGCTACTCATTCCCAAAGAAGAGCTGGATTGTTATGCCCGGATTCAAATGTTCCAAAAAGCGGTGGACCAATGGAATGCCGCCCATCCGGACCAGGCCATGACCGATAGCTTGGATAAAGACAAAATGTTGGACGAGAATAAATTGACCCAAGCCGGGCTGATTCCGCCGCAGACTTATGACCACAACCGCCATTATTACTTCATCGGCGCCACAGCTCATGGCTTGAAAGTTCAGTGCAATAAAGACGCCGATAATCCGCTGATCCTCAAACTCACTGGTGACAGCCTTTTGGCGATGCTGGCCTTTGTTGTCTTTTGCTCCAGCCGTGGTTTGGTTTTCTTTGAATCAGGATGAGATATCAGAGGGCGTGAAATGTTCAATGTTCGGAATTTGCTGACTGGTTTTTTACTTTTTGTTTTCATCTATCAAAACGCGGAAAGCCAACCTGAAATAGTTCCTAATATTATTAATCCGATTGAAGGCGATTTGTCTAAAGATAATCCGGGCCTACCTTCATTTTATATGTGGTATAAAACTCAGCCTAATAATAATGATAGTCCATTTAAACTTTTTCTTGTGAGGGAAGAGGGTTCTTTACAACCGGTAGATTTAATGGGAGAAACTTATGAAGAGTGGAATTTGCTTGGTGAAAGAAGAAATAAAAAATTAGCTTTGAATTTAGAAAGTTCGGAACCCTATCCCTCAATTGATGGGAAATGGGAAGTTTTTCCGCAAAACAAAGATGCCGAGCCCGGAGATATAAGTTTGAGGTATGAAAACATGATCTCTCATGTTGTTCGTACGGTACGGGTACCGGATTATATAAATGATCCTACATATGATTGGTATTGGCCTATCATTTGGAACCCTTATAAAGATCTTTTTTATTTGGGAGTGAGTGGCGGAGCGGACACGGGACGTATCGAATATCTTTATCAATTTGATCCTGCTACTGGCGAGTTTATATTTCTGAATGGGTTTGAAAATGAGGCGCTTAATTTTAGTCGAGATGGTCAATGGGTAATTTTTGGAAATTGTATTTTCAACACGGAGACAAAAAAATATTATTTTCCTCAAGCGCTCGCAGACGGTTGGGACGGTATTTTTTATCAATGGACAGATGTCGCGAATTGTATTGAAAAAGGTAGAAAATGTTATTTTAATCACCAGTTTTCTGAGGCGATTACCGACTATCAAAAAGCAATTGATTTAGACCCCGAAAATGTATTGGCTTATGAGTTGATGGGGTATTCGTATTTACGGAGTGGTCGAGCCATTGATGCAATCTCGACTTTGAAAAAATCATTGGAAATTAGTCCTGATTATATTATGTCTCACTATAATTTGGCCTTGGCTTATTGGTCGAATCATGATTTGGACAATGCGGTTAAGGAAATCACTCAGGTTTATCTTTTGGATAGAAATAGAGGGTTGGTAGAAGATTATAAAAATGATGTTTATGAAGACCCGCAGTTTAAAGAAATTTTAAACACTCCGGAATATAAACAAGCCATAAAGTTCATGGGCGTTTCAGATGAAAAATAAGTGAAAGTGGTTTTCTTTTAAAATCCTCTTTAGAAAGGTTTGAAAATGTCTGAAGTTCTTATTGTCGGTTCGGTGGCTTACGATGGTCTCACAACCCCCTATGGCTCTACGCCCCGCACCTTGGGCGGTGCGGCCACCTATTCCAGCCTGGCCTCCTCGCTCTACACCAAAACCCACATTGTGGGAGTGGTAGGGGAAGACTTTCATGCCAAAGACCTTCAGCTTTTGAAGTCTAAAAAGATCGGCTTGGATGGTTTGGTGAAGGCTAAGGGCAAGACCTTCTATTGGAAAGGGTTCTATAAGAAGGAAGACATGAATATCGCCTATACGGTGAAGACGGATTTAAATGTTTTCGCGACTTTTGACCCGAAAATACCCGAAAAAGACCGTAATATCCCTTTTCTTTTCCTGGCCAACATTCATCCGGCGCTTCAATACAAGGTGACCCAGCAGATGCACAAACCCAAGTTCACCCTTTTGGATACCATGAACCTTTGGATCAACATTGCCCGTAAGGACCTTTTAAAGGTCATGACGAAGGTGGATTTGATGGTACTAAACGACCAAGAAGTGAAGCTTTTGACGGGGGAATCGCACTTGAAGCAGGCGGCTCATGCGGTGCTGAAACTAGGGCCTAAGCGGGTCATTGTGAAAAAAGGCGAGCATGGAGCCATGCTGGTGGGCCCGGAGGGAATTTTTCTCTCACCCGCCATGCCTTTGGACCGGGTCGTGGACCCAACCGGAGCGGGCGACACCTTTGCCGGCGGTTTTATCGGCTACCTGGCCCGGGCGGGAAAGGTGACTTTGGATACCCTCAAGCAGGCCATCATCGCGGGAACGCTGACCGCTTCCTTCACGGTTCAAGAGCTGGGCGTGAAGAGCATCGCGGCATTGACCTTGGCAAAAGTCAGCCAAAGGGCCAAAGAATTTTATCGATTCGCGAGCCTTCCTCTCGTAAAATTATAAACTCTTAACCGACACAGACCTCAAGCGCGAAGGGCGAGCCTTTCGCGCTTGTATTTTATCCGCGAGAGAGAAGCCATGGCTTTCCAAACCGAATCGAACCTCATTAAAAAATTCCCGCCTTATATTTTCGCCCGGATGAACACGGAAAAACTCGCGGCCCGTCACAAGGGAATTGATGTGATCGATTTTGGCATGGGCAATCCGGATAATCCGACCCCTCAGCCAATCGTCGATAAGCTGATTGAGGTGGTACGAGACCGGAAGGCGCACCGCTATTCGACCTCCAAAGGTATCCCGGCTTTTTTGAAGGCCGTGTCTCGTTGGTATGAACGAAAATATGGTGTCTCGATTGACCCTAAGACGGAGGCGGTCTCGGTCATTGGTTCCAAAGAAGGATTAGCCCATTTGGGATTGGCGATTTTCAACCGGGGAGACAAGATTTTGGTGCCGAACCCAACCTATCCGATCCACCATTACAGCATCATTATCGCCGGTGGGACCATTGTCCCCATTCCGATTATTGAGGGGCCGGAAGTCTTTTTCAAAAACCTGGAAAAGGCCTACGCCAAGTCGAAGCCTAAGCCGAAAGTGCTCATCATCAATTTTCCCCATAACCCGACCACGGTCAGCGTGGAGCAGGATTTTTTCAAAGATATCGTCAAATGGGCCAAGAAAAATCAGGTCACCGTGGTTCACGACCTGGCCTATGCGGACATCGTTTTTGACGGATATAAGTCGCCCAGTTTTCTTTCGGTGAAGGGCGCGAAGGATGTGGGAGTGGAAGTCTTTACCATGTCCAAGTCCTACAACATGGCCGGCTGGCGGATTGGATTCGCGGCCGGGAACCCGAAAATTATCGCTTCCTTGGCCAAGATCAAAAGCTATATGGACTACGGTATTTTCACGCCCATTCAAGTGGCGGCCATCACAGCCTTAGACAGTTCCGAGGAAAACCTGCGGAAACTGGCGGCGGTTTATCAAGAGCGCCGCAATCTGATGGTCGAGGGTATGAATGCCATGGGTTGGCCAGTGGAAAAACCAAGAGCGGCCATGTATTTATGGGCGAAAATCCCGCCTAAGTTCGCCAAAATGACGTCCATGGATTTTTCCATGATGCTTTTAAAAGAAGCGGGTGTGGCGGTCTCGCCGGGAACGGGTTTTGGAAGCCTGGGGGAAGGTTATGTAAGAATGGCCTTGGTGGAAAACAAAGACCGGAGCCGCCAAGCCTTGCGGAACATGAAGAAGTTATTTTCTTAAATAGTGAGGTAGAGATAAAAATGGATATTTCCGAAAGAATGAAACAAATCTCCCCGTCGATGACTTTGGCGATCGACGCGAAGGCGAAAAAGTTAAAAGAAGAAGGCCAGGACATCCTTAACTTTGGGGCCGGCGAGCCCGATTTTAACACGCCCCAGGCTGTTTGCGAGGCGGCCAAAAAGGCTGTGGATGAAGGCCACCACAAATACACTCCCGCCGCGGGAACGCTGGAACTGCGCAAAGCCATCGGCCAATATTTGAACCGGGAATACAAGGTTCAATATGAGCCGGGAGACATTGTGGTTTCCAATGGCGCCAAACATTCCCTCTATAACGCTTTTTTAGCTCTGGTGAATCCAGGCGATGAAGTTTTGATTCCTTCACCCTTTTGGGTGAGTTATCCGGAACAGGTTAAGTTCGCGGGCGGGGTGCCAGTTTATGTCGATTGTCCGGAAGAACATGAATTTAAGTTAACACCGGAGGCCTTGAAAGCCAAAATCACACCCAAGACTAAAGTCTTAATCCTCAATTCTCCCAGCAATCCCACCGGCGCGGTAGTGGGCCGCAAGGCGATGGAGGGAATCGCTGAATTAATCTTGAAACACAAAATTTGGGTCATCTCCGACGAGATTTACGCCAAGCTGGTCTATGGGGAAGAGCATGTTTGTTTCCCCTCTCTTTCCAAAGAAGTGGCGGCCCAAACTATTTTGGTGAACGGCATGTCGAAAACTTACGCCATGACCGGTTGGCGGATTGGTTACGCGGCGGGGCCTTCTAACGTAATGAAAGTCATCGCCGATTTTCAAAGCCACGCCACCTCCAACCCGGCGGCGATCTCCCAAAAGGCCGCCGTGGCGGCTTTAGCTCTGCCAGATTCGGAAATTAAGAAGATGGTGGATGTGTTTCACAAACGCCGGGACTTATTCGTGGATGGGCTCAACGCCATTCCCGGGATTAAGTGCTTGAAGCCCGCTGGGGCCTTTTACGTGTTTCCGAACGTGAAGGGATTATTCAAGCCGGGTCGAGCCAATTCGATGGAGCTCTCCGAGTATTTATTGGCGAAGGCCCAATTGGCCATCACGCCGGGGATCGCCTTTGGCGCGGAAGGTTATCTGCGCTTGTCCTACGCCGTGAGTGAAAAGGTGATTGAGGAAGGCCTCAAGCGCCTAAGGGTGGCCACGGTCTGATCTGATAGCGGCGCCCTTTTGGTTGAAAGTACCCCGCTTTTTCGTTAGTATTTGCTCTCGCATTTAACGCCCTGGTCCGGCAAGGTCCCGGGCGTTTTCTTATTCCGGTAAACTTCAGGAGAAGGTCGGTTATGGCTGAAAAATCGATCATTCAAGTCGGTATGGTGGGCTTTGGGAACGTGGGCCAGGGGCTTTACCGCCTGCTGGAAAAAAACCGCACGCTCATTGAAGATAAAATTGGCGCCCAACTTAAGATTAAAAGGATCCTGGTTCAGGATCTGGCAAAGGTCCGGGAAGTCACCGTCCCCGAAGGCATGTTGACGACCAGCTATGACGATATCGTGACCGATCCGGATATTGATATTGTTTTGGAACTGATGGGCGGTTATGAACCGGCCCGGACCTATCTTTTAGACGCCATGCGCCGGGGAAAACATATCGTCACGGCCAATAAGGCCGTTCTTTCGGTCCATTGGGACGAAATTATCCAAACGGCCCGCCAACACAAAGTGGATATCTATTTTGAGGCGGCGGTTTGCGGTGGAATTCCGGTGATTCAGGCCATCAACGACGGATTGGCTCCGAATAACATCACTTCCATCTACGGCATTGTGAACGGAACCACCAACTTTATCCTCCAAAAGATGACTGAGGAAAAAAAGACATTCAAAGAGGCCCTTCTCATGGCCCAGAAAAAGGGCCTGGCGGAAGCGGACCCTACTTTGGACATCAACGGAATGGACGCGGCTCACAAACTGGCGATCCTGGCCTCACTGGCTTTTTCCAAGCGGGTCAAAATTGAAGACATTTATGTCGAGGGTATTGAGGGAATTACCGTTCAAGATATCGAATTCGCCCGTGAGGAATTCGGACGAGTGGTTAAGCTTTTCGCCATCGCCGAAGTGGAAGGGGAAGAACTGGAAGTGCGGGTTCATCCCACGCTGATCCCCGAGGATCACTTGTTGGCCAAGGTCGACGGAGAATACAACGGCGTCCTAGTGACAGGTGATTTTGTGGGAACGACCATGTATTACGGATTGGGTGCGGGAAAGAACCCCACGGCCTCCGCGGTGATGAGCGATCTGATCTATGTCAGCCGCAGTGTGCACGACAATGTGGCGGGTGAAATTTCCAATTGCTGGTTCTTAAGCGACAATCCTCAAATCAAACGCATCAAAAAAATGGGTGATATCAAGTCGCGTTATTATCTGAAATTTAACGTGGTGGACCAAGCGGGTGTGCTTTCGGCCATTGCCCGTATTTTGGGTGAGCACCAGATTTCTATCGCTTCGGTTATTCAAAAAGAACAGAAGAAGGGCGACAAGGTGCCGGTCGTCATTGTGACCTATGAGGCTGTCGAAAAGAACGTGCAAGAGGCACTCAAAAAGATCAACGGCCTGCCTTTTGTCCGTGAAGAAACCCTGCTGATTCGCATGGAACGGGGCGAATAAGATGGCCTATTGGAAAGGTGTTATTGAAGAATATCGTCCCTATTTACCGGTTTCGGAAAAGACGCCGGTCATTACGTTAAAAGAGGGGGATACTCCGCTTCTCTTTGCTCCCCGGATTTCGGAAAAATTAGGAAACGGTCTCAAAATTTATTTGAAGTTTGAGGGACTTAACCCGACCTGTTCTTTCAAAGACCGGGGCATGACTGTGGCCGTTTCCAAAGCGGTGGAAGAAGGCGCGAAAGTTGTTGTGTGCGCCTCGACCGGAAACACCTCGGCGGCGGCAGCGGCCTACGCGGCCCACGCGGGTATTTCCTGCGCTGTATTTCTTCCGCATGGGTCGATTGCCCTCGGCAAGATCGCCCAATCCCTTATTTATGGCGCCAAGGTCATCGCGGTGGAAGGTAGTTTCGATCAAGCGCTAAAATTAACACGTGAATTGGCGGATAAATATCCGGTCACGATGGTTAATTCCAATAATCCCTATCGCATTGAAGGACAAAAGACCGCCGCCTTTGAAGTGGTCGATACACTCGGTGACGCTCCCGAATATCACGCTATTCCCGTTGGGAACGCGGGAAATATCACGGCTTATTGGAAGGGTTACAAGGAATACAACCGAAAAGGTCTGGCCAAACAATTGCCACGGATGTGTGGTTTCCAAGCGGCCGGTTCGGCCCCGATCGTCGAAGGAAAAGTGATCGAAAATCCCAAAACCATCGCCACCGCTATTAAAATTGGGAATCCCTATTCATGGAAGACGGCGGAAGCCGCCCGGGACGAATCTCGCGGTGTGATTGAGGCGGTCACTGACGAAGAAATACTAGAAGCTTATGAAATGCTCGCTTCCATGGAAGGCGTTTTTTGCGAACCGGCCTCAGCGGCCTCGTTCGCGGGCGTGATTAAAAAGAATAAAGAAAAATATTTCATCGACGGTCAAAGACGGGTGGTTTGTACTTTAACCGGCCACGGTTTAAAAGATCCGGACCGGGCTATCGAAATGAGTTCCAAACCTCATGTGGTTAAACCGGAACTCGACGCCATCTTGAAAGTATTAAATCTTTAATCCGCAGCGTCCAATTCATCACAAAGGATAGGGATGGCACTCATCGTTCAAAAATTTGGCGGATCTTCGGTGGCGGACGCTGCCAAGATGTTAGAAGTGGCCCGTCGGGTGGCCAAGAACCGAAAAAATGGAGATCAAGTGGTGGTGGTGGTTTCCGCTCCGGGTGACACTACTGATAATCTGATTGAACTTGCCCGACAAATAACGGATGAGCCGGATGACCGGGAAATGGACGTGCTTTTAGCTACCGGTGAACAGCAATCCATTGCCCTATTAGCCATCGCGCTTAAAAGCCTGGGATGCGACGCCATTTCATTTACTGGCCCTCAGGTGGGAATCGTGACGGACGATGTCCATACTAAAGCCCGAATTGTCAGGGTCGGAGACTCCAAAATTAGATCCGCCCTCAACCTGGGTAAAGTGGTAATTGTGGCGGGGTTCCAGGGAGAAAATAAAGAACATGAAATTACAACCTTGGGACGGGGTGGCAGCGATCTGACGGCGGTGGCCATTGCGGCGGCTTTGAAAGCCGATGTCTGCGAGTTTTATAAAGACGTGGACGGCGTGTTTACCGCCAATCCGGCTATCGTGAAAAACGCGAAAAAACTTTCGGTGATCAGTTACGATGAGATGTTGGAAATGGCCAGCGCCGGAGCGCAGGTTTTAAACGCGCGGTCAGTGGAATTCGCTAAGAATTTCGACATCAAAATCCACGTGAGACCCACTTTTAACGAAAAGGAAGGAACGATCGTGATGCATGAAACCAAAGCCATGGAAAAGGTCGTCATCAGCGGAGTGACCTATAACAAAAACGAGGCGAAAATTACGGTGCGGGGCGTGCCCGACCAGCCCGGAATCGCTTCCATTCTTTTCTCGAAATTGGGAAACGCGGGCGTCAACGTGGATATGATCATTCAAAATATCGGGGAAAAAGGCCATTCGGATATGTCTTTCACGGTTGATCGTTCGGAACTCAAAAAAGCCATGAAAGTAGTCACTGAGGCCGCGAAAAAATTAAAACCAGCGGGTGTGATCGCCGATGAGCAAATTGCCAAGGTGTCTGTTATTGGAGTCGGGATGCGCTCCCATTCGGGTGTGGCGGCCAAGATGTTCCAGGCTCTGGCCGAGGAAAAGATCAATATTCAAATGATTTCCACTTCTGAGATTAAAATTTCAGTTGTGGTTAATTCGAAGGATGTCAACCGGGCCGTAGCGGCTATCCACAAAAAGTTTAAACTCGATAAGATTGGAAGCAAATCTTGACCGAAAAATTAGTCCTTTATGACGCGCTTTTAAGAGAAGGTCCTCAAACCCAAGGCATCAACATGTCCGTTAAGGACAAGTTGCGTCTGGCGGAAGTTCTGGATAGTTTAGGTCTTCACTACATCGAGGGAGGGTGGCCCGGCGCCAATCCCAAGGACGACCTTTTTTTTAAAGAGGCCAAAAAGCTGAAACTGAAGAACGCGAAGCTCTCGGTTTTTGGCATGACCCGTCGGGCAAAGCTCAAGGCGGCCCAGGATCCGGTTTTGGTAAATCTGGTGAAGGCCGGCGTTCCAACCGTGACCATCTTCGGAAAAAGCTGGGATTTTCACGTCGAGTACGCCTTAAAAATTTCACTGCAACAAAATTTGGACCTCATTTATGACTCGGTCAAGTATCTGAAATCCAAAGTCGGCGAAATGTTTTATGACGCGGAGCATTTTTTTGACGGCTATAAAGCCAACCCAGAATACGCCTTGAAATGTCTGGAAGCGGCTTTTCAAGCGGGAGCTGATTGCCTGGTTTTATGCGATACCAACGGGGGATCCCTCCCGGAAGATGTGGAAGCGGTGGTGACCCGGGTTCGTCAACGTTTTCCGGAAGCGAACCTGGGCATTCACTGCCATAACGATGGGGACTTGGCAGTGGCCAATAGTTTGGTGGCGGTCGGCGCGGGAGTGACCCAAATTCAGGGTTGCATCAACGGTTATGGTGAGCGATGCGGAAACACCAACCTGACGTCGATGATTCCTAATCTGGCCTTGAAATACAAGGCTTCTTTTATTAAACCTATTCATCTGGAAAAACTTACCGAAGTTTCCCGCGTGGTGGATGAGGTGTGCAATCTTCATCCTAAGGATAACGCTTCTTATGTTGGGAAAAGCGCCTTCGCCCATAAGGCGGGAGTTCATATCGCGGCCGTCAGCAAGGCCGCCAAAACATACGAGCATATCGATCCCCAATTGGTTGGTAATCACCGGAATATCTTGATGTCGGATCAAGCCGGCTTAGCAGTTGTGCTTCACAAAGCCGGGAAGAAAAATATTAAACTGAACAAAGACCACTCGGAAGCCCGGGCGGTTGTTGAAACCGTGAAAAAAATGGAAAGTGAAGGCTATCAATTTGAGGGCGCTGAGGCCTCTTTTGAGCTTTTGCTGAAAAAAGCCTTGGGACAACATCGTGATTTCTTCGATTTGGTGGGATTTCGGGTCATTGTTGAAAATAGAAACGATGGACCGATTATTTCCGAAGCTACCATTAAGGTGAAGGTGAATGGGGTCTTGGAAAATACGGTCGGAGAAGGGGAAGGACCCATCAATGCCTTGGATCAAGCCCTTCGAAAAGCTTTAACCAAGTTTTATCCATCTCTGAAAGATGTTCGTTTGACCGACTTTAAGGTTCGGGTTTTAGACGCCAAGGAAGGAACGGCGGCGAAGGTCCGGGTTTTGATCGAAAGCCAAGATGCGAAGGATAGCTGGGGAACCGTCGGCGTCTCTGAAAATATTATTGAGGCTTCCTGGGAAGCATTGGTCGACGCGATTGATTATAAATTGCTAAAGGATAGTTCAACGAAAGGCGGGAAGAAGAAATGAGGCCCGCGAACGGAAATTCTTTTTGAAACACCAACCCATCGGTATTTTCGATTCCGGATTGGGTGGTTTGACGGTCGCTAAAGCCATTCAAAAAGAATTGCCGTCTGAAACACTGATTTATTTTGGGGATACGGCCCGCATTCCTTATGGAACCAAAAGTCCGGATACCATTATCCGTTATTCCCTTCAAATTGCCCGATTTCTAATCAAAAAGGAAAAGATCAAGTGCTTGGTGGTGGCTTGCAATACCGCTTCGGCTTGGGCCCTAAACGATTTACGTCGTGAATTTCAAATACCTATCTTGGGTGTGATTGAACCAGGCGCCCAGGCCGCAATCGACGCGACTCGGAACAATCGGATTGGCGTGATCGGGACCGAAGGGACAGTGGAGTCGGGTGCTTATGTCGAAGCCATTCGGCGGTTGCGTCCCAAGGCAAAGGTTTTAATGAAAGCCTGCCCCTTGTTTGTGCCGTTGGTGGAAGAAGGGAAACTGTCGGGATCAGTCACCGAATCGGTGGCTCTGGAATATTTGAAACCACTCTTGAAGGAAAAAATCGACACACTCGTTTTGGGTTGTACTCATTATCCGCTCTTGAAAAAAACCTTATCCCGGTTGGCGGGTTCCAAAATTCGAATCGTTGATTCGGCCACCGAAACCGCTAAAAGTCTTCATCGTAATTTGGAAATGCAAGGCATTGAACTTTCGGGCCGGGGTGGTTCCAAGTATTTTGTCAGTGACCTTTCGCGAAAATTCAAAGAACAGGCCCAACGTTTTTTGGGACGTCCCATTCATCGTGTTGAAAAAGTGTTTATTGAGAAATATTGAGTTTGGGGCCGGACAGGGTCATATTGACATTGTGGGCTTCGACTTTAGAATGGTTAAAACTTTGGAGGACTTCCGTTAAACCCATTCGATTTTTGATAATCTCATTTTTTTTCCTTTGGATTGTTTCCCCGCTTTGGGCGGCAGGCGATTTGGCGGCCGGACCCACAAACTATGAAATGATAGAAGCTCCTACCGCTTATACTTTGATGCACGGCGGATACGACCTCGTCATGAGAATGTATGAGGACGGAGGCCTTTATTTAAGGGGAAATGTTGGGTTTAAAAATATATTTATGTTTGGTTTTTCCGGTAACGCCACCAATGTGATCGGCACGGGAACCATTCAAATTCAGGCTCCTGGGCTTTTCTTTAAATTTAAAGTATTAGACGAGAAAACCGCGCCCTTTTCACTTGCGGCGGCTTATGACGGACGCGGTTATGGGACTGAAACCAACGGCCGATTTTATCCAGGCCTTCAAAAAGGATTTTATCTGGTGATCAGCAAGGAATTAACTGACGCCGGTTTTGTTCAGTTTCACGGCGGGGTGAACGTGGTTACTTTTGACAATTTCAATTCTGGCCAGGATTTGGGTCTTTTCGGCGGAACTTCTTTCGCGGTGGCCGCACCGTTGGTTTTTAACCTGGAAGTGGATAAGGTTCTGACGAGTTTATGGCAATTCAACGCGAATTTTGTTTTCAATTACGACAATCCCTTGAGAGTCGGGGTTGATTTTCGCGATCTAAATAACGCCCAGTTATTCTCCCGCATTCTCCGCATTCAATACGTTAGCTTTTTTTAAGGGGTTTCATGCGAAAGCTTTTAGTCCCATTTCTTTTAATGGCTTCCATCAGTGCTTGGGGGTGTCATTCGCCACAGGGGGAGACGGGACTTATTCCATCCTCTCAGAGGGTTTCAGCTCCGGAGATCAGCGGTTTTCCATTGAACTTTGGGGATTCCATTTCGCTTGCGAAATACCGGGGTAAGGTGGTGGTTCTGGATTTTTGGGCTACTTGGTGTGGGCCCTGCCGGATGGAATTACCCTCTTTGGTCAAGCTGAATCAAAGTTACCGGGATAAGGGAGTTCAGTTTATTGGCTTGTCCGTTGAATTAAATGAGAATATGTCAAAAGATTATTTTGATAAATTTTTAGCCAGTTTTGGAATTACTTATCCAGTGGCTTTGGCCAGCACTCAAACCATACAAGCCTATGGCATCAATCCCATTCCGGCGACTTTTTTTATCGACAAATCCGGAAAAATCGCGGCAACCTTTGAGGGGTTGCGTTCGGAAACAGATTTCACCAGCGCGTTAGATCAATTGGTGGCCGAACCGGGTACTTGATTCATTTGTGGTTGGACATTCTCGATTCTGTTTAAAGCTCAAAACGTCTTGCTTTCAGTCGTCTTGCTTCCTACAGTTGGAGGGGTATAATTTTAATAAAAGCCTCACGGGAGGAAATCATGGGTACTCAGCCGGAAGCGGACACACGCGAGAATTTTTTGGAGATTTACCGTGATCTTTTTTCCCATGTTTCCTTTTTGGAACAGTGCATCGAGAGGCTCATTCATGGGCAAAGGGTGGATCGGGTCATGCTCGAGAGCCATTTGGCGCAAATGATCGCCTCTATCTCGATGAATCAAAAGAAGTTTATCAAGCCGCGCACCGCGAAACGGCTTCGAAAAGATCATCCGGATTATTTTCATAATCAAATGGTCAGGGTTTCCAAGGTCATCAAGGGTCAGCTCTCGGTTCTGCTGAAAACTTCTTTTTTGGTTGAGAGTCGTGAAATTGAAGAAGACTATCTACAAACTCTGAGCGACGCGACCGATAACATCGCGGGCGCTTTTCAGCATGTCGTTCGTTCTAACGTGTTGATGCCGGTTATGTTGAATTGAAATATTCCCGATGGCTATTGTCCCCGCGCCGGAAAAGAAAAAGATGATAAAAGAAACCTTGAAAAAACAAGACCGTGAAACTGACTTATTTAGTCAATATCTTAAAGAAAAAGATCTTAAGTTGACTTCCCAAAGAGTTTTGATCCTTGATGCTTTTTTAAATCATGGTGGACACATTTCGGCGGAAGAACTTTATCAAAAAGCGCGGTCAAAACAACCCCATGTGGGCTTTGCCACTGTTTATCGGACTTTGAAACACATGACCCAGTGCGGGCTGGCCCGTGAATTGGATTTTGGCGACGGTCGAATCAAATATGAGCGGGAATTCAATCGGGAACACCACGATCATTTGATTTGCACCCAGTGCGGAACTTATGTGGAGTTCTTGAATCCGCAAATTGAAACTCTACAAGAACAAGTAGGCCGTAAACACGGGTTTAAGATTACCACCCACCGCATGCAGCTTTATGGTCTCTGTCAGAAGTGCCAAAAGGCCGAAAAATAACTATCAAACCCAGGGGAATATTGTAAAATGCGGTATTCCCAGTCGATTCATCATTCCTAAATTCATGAAAGCGCTTCGATCGAAATTTTACGTCCCCTAAAAACAAAAAGGCTTCCATCCTAAGATGGAAGCCTTGATTTGGTTTTCCATCTCTCATCTTCCCCGGGTATCACCCAGGGAGGAATTGGCACCTAGCAATTCCCTGAGGGAATCCGGTTGCCGTGGTTTCATAGGGCCTGTCCCTCCACCACTCTGGA
>Ga0206852_1055_pt1 | contig 30608 bp, 27 predicted proteins | sample Alteio_BWOrgCont_14_FD_152849 | JGI IMG/M metagenome (GOLD analysis project Ga0206852, IMG submission 152849) | Enriched cells from forest soil in Barre Woods Harvard Forest LTER site, Petersham, Massachusetts, United States -... | ecosystem: Environmental > Terrestrial > Soil > Temperate forest >... | reverse complement strand
ATGGTAGCGGTGTAACTGACGCGCTCATCGTTCACGCGCATGAAGGTCATCTGGTTGTAGCGGTCGAAGAGGATGCGGCGCCAGGAGCCTGTGTCCGTGAGCAGAGGCGGACGCACCTGGCCGTCGACGGTCTGTCGTTCGACATTCCAGATGCCGTACAACTCGGGTTTGGGGGCGCCAGCGCCGTAAGTTTTGTAACCCTCATGCGCACCCCAGACGCTTAATCCAAGGAACCAGACAATAAAGACGACCTGGACGATCGCGGCGATACGGTTCTTCCCCAATGAGCGGAAGAGCGGCGGCGGCCCGTAGGGCTCTGCTGTGCGACGGAGGAAGAAGAAATTCAGGAGGCGCTGCATCTCCGGCGTCAGCATGAGCAGCGAGAGCAGGATGAGATGGAAGGAGAGTAGTTTCACCGGCACGTCGTAGGTCATGTTGAGCAGGAAGACCTGCGTCATGTCCGCGAGGCAGATGAGGGCGCCGAGGGTGCGGGTGCGGGGAATAACGAGAAGCAGACCGCCAAGACATTCTGCGGAGCCGGCAAAGATTTCATACGCGGGAGCCGCGCCGATGGAATACCAGAGGACGCCCATGGGCGAGAAGTTGCCGAATGGCTCCAACAGCCTGGACAGCGGAGGAAACGGCATCTGGAGGGGAACGATTTTGGCGAAGGCATAGACGAACATCTGCGTCGCGAGGCAGTAGCGGAAGAACAGCCAAAACCATTTGCGGAGTGCGGGGTAGCTGGTGCGTTTGCGATCGAGCAGCGACCAGACGATAGTTCCGGTGACCGCGAAGACGAGCATGCAAAAGACCAGCACCCAGTCGCAGGGGCGGTCGCCGCTCCCGGTTTCCGCCAGAAACGTGGGAGTGATGGTGAGATGGAAGACATGGGCTGCGGTGAACAGGATGATGTTGCGCAGCGGCGGAAAGGTGCTGGGGTCGGGGACGTCGTATTTGGGATTGGTGAGGAGGCTGGTGAGGATCTGATTCGAGAGGCAGTAGATGCCGAAGTAGAGGACGCAGAAGCGGAAGGCGATGCGTGCGGCGAGGTTCCAGTGGGGAGGGACAACTTCAGTCTGCAGGGGTTCAACGACGGCCTGGGTGCTCACGGGGACCTCACTCAGAAATATTTGACGAGTGCACAGATGATGCCGTAAGCACGCGGCGGTGCGCAAGGATCCGCATTGCGAACCGCGGGGCGGCACGGGAGTCGCGGTGAGAAGAATTTATTCGCCGGGCGCTTCTGACTTCATATTGTGGGCGATGCGGTTGACGCGGAAGGTGGCCTCTGTGAGATCGAGATGATCGGTGCGCTGGACCAGCAGGATCGCGTCAATCTTGCGCCCTTGCTGGAGAAGCCTGCGGACGGAATCATCCAGCTCGGCAGCGCGCTCTGCGTCGGGATTATCGGTGGGGGGAACGTCGGGGGCGGGCGTTTCCGGCACGCCGATGGGCTCGACGAGGTGCACCAGCGTCTCGCGCAGGCTCGCGATGCCGTTATGGCCAGCTCGGTCCACGTTGCACATCGTTACCGGCCCACCCGTGGTGACGAGGTTGAGGCGCCAGGTGGTGACGCTGCCGCGATCGCTGGAAACGGGGTCAAGCTTGATGGCCTGGACGCTGGAGAAGGGGATGGTTCCGGTCGAGATGCGGAAAGAACTCAGACGCTTCCATCGGATGGTTTTTGCGACGGCATCGAAAGTGAAGGCGGAACGGCTGAGCCAGGAAAGAGCGAAGACCAGGAAGATCGCAGCCGAGATGTATCCGTTGTGCAGGCCTTCAATCGCTGCAAGATAAAGGAAGAACAGCGAAACGAGAGCGCAGAGGATGGTGGTCCAGTGCGAGCTTTCCTCGACCACGACTTCGGATTCAGTTTGGCGGACGATCTTCATGATTGTCCCAGGGTTCGGAATTTAGAGAACGGCTTGCCAGTGTCCGGAGTGCGCGGATTTGAAGATAGCATCGATGACGGCCATGTTGGCAATTCCTTCTTCGAGAGAAACGGGTACGGGGGTTCCGTCAAGGATGGCTCGGGAAAATGCGTCGCCCTGGAGGGTGTATTGATCGGTTACAGGGAAGGTTTCCGTGGTGATGCTGCGCCCGAAGATGTCGCCGCCAACGTCGACGAAGAGGCGGGTGGGGCGGTCGGGCGGAGCATTGAATGGAATCTCGATTTCGATACGGCCGCGGGTGCCGAGGAAGTGGACGCGCTGGTAGGGGACGAGCTGGGTGCTGCAGCTAAAGATGGCGTGGCCGGCAGGGAAGTCGAGGATGGCGGAGGTGAGGCGGTCGGTCTGGAGTTGCGGATCGCGATCGATGAGGCCGACGACGCGCGTCGGCTCCTGCCCAAAGCCATAGCGCGACGCCTGAATGCAGTAGCAGCCGATGTCGTAGAGCGCGCCGCCGCCGGTTTCAGGCCGGTTGCGGATGTTGGCGGGATCGTCGTTGAAATAGCTGAAGGCGGCAACCACGGAGCGCAGCGGGCCGATGCGGCCTTCGTCGAGCAGTGCGCGCATGCGCAGCCATTGCGGGTGGGAGCGGATCATGAATGCCTCGCCCACGACGATGCCGGTGCGGTCACGGACGGCAAGCATGGTTCGCGCCTCGTCGGCAGTCAGGGCAAAGGGTTTTTCGCAGAGGACGTGCTTGCCGGCCTCAGCGGCCTGAATGGTGAGGGGAACGTGGAGTTGATTGGGGAGCGGGTTGTAGATGACGTCGATGTTGGGATCGGCGAGGAGCTCCTCGTACGAGCCGTAGGCGGTGGGAATGCCCAGCGACGCCGCGGCCTCGCGGGCCTTGGCGAGGTCGCGGGAGGCAATGGCCGTGACGGCAGTGAACTGACCACGCTGCATGCCGGGGATGACTTTTCTCAGGCCGATGGAGGCGGTGGAGAGGATGCCCCACCGAAGTTTTTCACTCATGGAGGACCATCATACCGCCCCGGTGAGCTTTATTTATGGAGTGCTGCAGGTTGTTTATCAGGGCCCCGCAGGGGTCTAAACGCGCGGGCGATTCGTCATTAGAAGCGACTCCGGACTGTGGGGTTGGCAGGCGTGAGGGGGATACCGGGAATGAAGCTCTCGCTGTGGTGCGCGGCTGGTTTCGTGGCGGCAGTTGGCTGGCAGAATGCGATGGCTCAGGCAGGCGCTGCGCCGGCGCCGACAATCCAGGTGACGTCGAAGCTGGTGTTTCTGGATGTGACGGTGCTGGACAAGAAGAACCATCTGGTCGTCGATGGATTGACGAAGGACGACTTCGTCATCACCGAGGACAAGGCGCCCCAGCGGATATTTTCGTTTGAGGCGCCGGATGCGCATCGGCTGGCAGCCGGGGCGAGCCTGGATAATCCCGACGGCAACGCGCCGCTGACCATCCTTGTCCTGGACCAGCTGAATTCCACGTTTGCGGATTTCGCGTACATCCGCTGGGAAGTGAAGCGATACCTGGACTCGCAGCCGAAAGAACTGAGTTCGCCGGCCGAGATGCTGGTGATGGGCGATCAATCCCTGGAACTGGTGCAGAACTACACGCGCGATCGCGGCGAATTGTTGAACGCTTTGGCGCACGTGCCGGCAGCGATTCCGTACAAGATGAATGGATCTTTCTGGGCAGAGCGGCTGGGGCAGTCGTTCGACGCGTTGCAGCAAATTGCGCTGGAAAACAAGGGCGTACCGGGGCGCAAGAACATTATTTGGGCGGGGCATGGCAGTCCGGGGTTGAATTCATTGTTTCTCCCGGCGGATGTGGCAGAGGGGGTTCAACGCTACGCGCAGGATACGACGAACATGTTGGTGGACGCGCGCATGACACTGTTTGTGATCTATCCGGGGCTCAACCCTGACGTGCGGGGTTCGTTGCGGATGGGCGCCGAACTGGATGCCTCAGCGACGATTGGCGACGACGGCCCATTTGCCACTACAGGCGACATCAATTTCGGGGTGTTCGTGGACGAGACGGGCGGCAAGCTGTTCTATAACCGCAACGACGTGGATGAGGAGATGCGGCAATCTGAACGGATGGGATCGGAGTACTATACGCTGACATATCAGCCCCACAGCGGCGACGATAACGGGCGCTTCCGGCGGATTCGCATAACCCTGCGCAATCCCAATCTGCGGGCGGTGACGAAGGCGGGGTACTACGCGCCGGATAAAAGACGTCCCGTCGATCCGCGCACGCAGCTGATGCAGAGCGTGGTGGAAGCGGCGCGTTCGACCATTCCGTTTGGCGCACTGCATGTGACCATTAGCGATCTGGTGCGTCATCCGGATACGCAGACGGCGCAGTTTACGGCGCGCATTCCGCCCAGGGATTTGAACTGGACGCCGGGCGATCCAGGCAGGAGCAGCACTAATGTGGTGATTGCGGCTGCGAGCCTGACGGACGATCGTGCGGTGCTCACGTCGCGGGTGCAGCAAACGTCGGTCACAGTGAACACGCAGGCCTTGACGCAACTGAAACCGGGGGAAGAGGTGTCGGTGCCGCTGACGCTGCGCATTCCTAAAAAGGCGAAGAGCGTCCGCGTGGTGATGGAGTCGGAGACAGGCGGGCGTATCGGCACAGCGGAAGTGAGCCGCAAGGCCATTGACGCATCGCCAGCGGAGCCGACGCCGCAGCCAAAATTAGTGAACCAGCCACCGCAGCCCAATGCGGGGGCTCCCGCGCAGCAACCGCCCGCGCCGCATTAGGGTTTGGGCGTGAAGAGGCGTCCGGGGTTGTCCTTAACCACGATGCCGTCGCGATGGCCGCCGAGGTCGACAAGCAATTGCTGCAGCGCGCCGTCGTGCAGAGTATTGTTGGCGACCACGCAGTTCTCGAGTCCCTGATAGACGATGCCGTAGGCCGGGCTCCAGAGTCCGGCGTTGCCGTCGTCGCGCCCGGACTGCAGCACGTTGCCGGTGCAAGTGACACCGGTTGAATCCTCGAGAAGGATTTGGGATGAATCGTGCGGGCCAACGTGCGTACCGGGTCCGGAGAATTTGCCGCTCCTCTTGATGAAGTTGCCGGTGATGGCGAACTGAGTGCAGGGGCCCTTGTTCCAGCCATCGGTTTGCGGATTATGGCGAAGCGCGATGCCGACGGTTCCGGCGCGATCGAAGAAGTTGCTGTTGATCTGATAGCCGTCGCCGCCCACCACGACCATGTTCTCGTCGTGATTCCACTCAACGCGGTTGGCGGTAAAGGTGACTGAGGCGTTTTCGTGGCGTGCCGCGAAACCCGCGCCACCATTGCCGGAAAGCCAGTTGTCGAGAATGAATGCGTCCCAGCCGCGCAGGCTGAGGCCGTCGCCGTGATTGGCCATCATCTCGCAGTGGCGGACGCTGAAGCACCAGGCCCGGTCGAGATGAATGCCGTCGCCGGTGAAGCGCGCGATCTGGCAGTTCTCAATGCGGAAGCCGTCTTCGTGGGGTCCGTAGCCAATGCGACTGGTGAAGATGCCGTGGATATTTTGACCGAGTTCGCGGCCGTCGAGCGCAAGGCCGTTGATCGTGGAACCGCGTGCGTCGGTGAGGTTCAGCAGGCCGGGCGCGGAGGCGTCGGCGAGGCGGAGCGTAGTGCCGCCTGGACCGCTATAGTTCCATGCCGGGATGCCGATGAGCGCTATGCCCGGGCGGACGTGCAGCTCACGCGTGAGATAGACCGCGGGCGGCAGGAAGACGCCGCCGCTATGCTCCCCTGCCGCATCGATGGCGCGCTGCAGGGCGGCCGAGTCGTCGGTGGTGCCATCGCCGATGGCGCCGAACTTTTGCGCGTCGAGGAGTTGCTTGCCGTTGGGAGTTTGCTGGGCGGAGAGCGTGGCTGCCGAGAAGAGAGCAGAAGCTCCGCCGAGGAATGCGGAGCGGGCGAGGTCGCGGCGATTGTAGAAGGAGCCTGGGTCGGGCATGGGTACCAATCTAGTCCTGCGCGTTTATTTTTGTGCGAGCGCTTTTTGGATGGCGCGATCGACGGCATTCATGTTGCCGGGGCCGTAGCCGACGCTTTGGAAGACGATGGTGCCGTGCCGGGTCGATGACGTACGTGCGCGGGATACCGCCTGAGGCGAGCTGCGCATAGGCGGCCCGGTGGGGATCCCATGCGAGCGGGAAAGTAAAGTTGGCGTGGGTCTTCTGGAACTGGCGAACGGTGTCCTCATCCTGTTCACGGGCGATGGCGATGAAGACGAAGTCGGGTGATGATTTGTATTTCTGCCAGATTTTCTGTTCCAACTCCGGCATTTCGATCTGGCACGGGCCGCACCATGTGGCCCAGAAGTTGATAACGACGACTTTGCCGGCCTGGTCAGCAAGGGAGAAGGTGCCGCCGGAAGCCTGTCCGACAGAGATTGCGGGCATTTTGTCCCCGACTTTGGTACGGGTATCCAGGTTGTCGGCGGCGGCCGGAGCGCGGGCGCCCATAATCATCAGGAGCGCGTACGAGGAAGCGAGAAGCGCGCGGCGGAGTGAAGGGCGGCCAAGGTTACGGCGATGAATGAAGGAGCTTGAGTCGAACATGGGTACCAATCTAATCCAGGTCACCGCCGCCGACAAAGTGCACGATCTCAAACTTGTCGCCATCGGCAACCTGGGTCGCTGCCCAGGCGGGGCGAGAGACGATGGAGCCGTTGTGTTCGAGAGCGACGCGGTCCTGTTTCAGGCCAAGCGCGGTGAGCAGATCCTGCACGGATGCTCCGGCTGTGAGATCAGGAAGTTCGCGCGGCTGGCCGTTGATGACGAAGTGCATGCCCTGAATGTAGCAGGGGTATGGCGATCAAAGCAGGCGGCGGAAAACTTCCTACGCAGCTAAAGCGAGTGCGCCGAGCGACGTTTGAAAGAGAATGGCAAATCCCAGTCCGCGAAAGGCACCGAGTTTGTCTTCCTGCATCTGCGAAGGCTTGACTGCGGGGTGTTCGCGATCGGCAGGACTGGCAGGGAAACCGGGAAAGGCAAAGGCGGAATCGGCAGTACGTGCGGCCATGGATTTCTCCTTGTGAGGAGGCTATCGGCGGTACCGGCAACGCGGGTGAGGAACCGTACAAATGTTACGGGTGTTGCTGCAAATTGGGACGAGCGATGCAGACGCATCAAACTGGGAAGGCTCTTTGCGGTCAGGAAGGCAGGAAAAAGCCCGGATTCCTTTTGGAATCCGGGCCTGGTTGCTGGTTAATGGAATGCTCTCTGGCCGGTCCTGCGACCGAGCTATCTCACAACATCCAGAGTGACGGTTGTGGTTTCGGTGATCGAGCCGCTCTTGCCGGTCACGGTGATCTTGTGATCGCCAGTCGAAGCACTGCGGCCCACTGTGATCTTCATGGTGGAGCTGCCCGCGCCTGTGATGGTCGTGGGGCTGAAGCTAACAGATTGTTGATTGCCTTCGCCGGAAGCCGAAAGCGTAATGACTGAGTCAAAGCCGCCGGTGACCGTGCTGGTAATGGTGACGGTGCCGGAGCTGCTGCGAGCAATGCTGATGGTTGAAGGCGATGCACTCAGGGTGAAGCCGGAATTCACTCCGGTGACCGTGAGTGAGACCGTCGTGGTTTCAACCGTGCTGCCCGAGGTTCCGGTCACTTTAATGCTGTAGGTTCCGGCAGCCACACTGGCGGCAACGGTGATGCTCATGCTGGAAGTGCCGGTACCGGTGATGGACGTCGGGCTGAAGCCGATCGTCACGCCGGTGGGCTCTCCTGAAGCGGTGAGCGTGACAGCGGAATCAAAGGTGCCGCTGACGGTGCTGGTAATGGTGGAGCTTCCCGACCCGCCCTGCGCAATGCTGACCGACGAGGGTGAAGCGGAGAGACTGAAGCCGTTGGTAACGGTTGAGCCGGTGAGGGCGTTGATGAGAGCCGCTTGGGGGCTGCCCCATCCGGTGGCCAGGTCGTATCCGGTGGTTGCCGAATAGCCGTTGCTGCCGCTGGTGATGTCGTGGAAGTCGGAGTCGTAGCTCGAGCCTTCGCCGATGGTGTAGAGGCTCGGATTGATGAAGCCCAGCGTCTTGTTGCCGTTGGCGACGCCCTGCTGATTGGCAAGCGCCAGGAAGCCGGCCCACATGGGAGCGGCAAAGCTGGTGCCTCCGTACTCATTCGCCGTGCAGGTGGTCTGGTCAGCGCACACGTAGAAGGTGAAGTTGGCGTTGGCCGCGACGTCAGGAGCGTTGCGATAGGTCTTGGAGCAGCTGGAGCACCCAGCGGCCGCAGTTGTTTGCCAGGAGGGAATGGCGTATTTATCCGGCGAGATGCCGCCGCCACCATCAACCCAGGCAGTTTCAGAAGCCCACGGACCCGCGGCAGACGAAGTGTCGAGGTCCGTGCCACCGACGGTGGTCACATAGACGTCGTCAGCAGGGAAGATCTCGGCGCCGGTGCCAGAGGTGGTCCATTTGCCGCTGTCGCCAGCCGCCTGGAACAGGTTCTGTCCCTGCGCCGCGAACTCCTGGAAGTAAGGATTATCGGTGCTGGGATCGGCCGGGCTCCACGTCCACGACGAGCTGAGCTGCGCGTTGAGAGGTGTGCGGGTCGCCATCGAGTTGAAGATGGCCGAATCGGTGGATCCAACGTACATGATGAGGCCGGAAAGCCCGGGGGCCATGCCAATGGCCTGCGTCATGTCCAGGGTCTGTTTAACAGATAAGGCTCAATAGCCGATCGTGAACCGTTGCCGCACGTGCTGCGGCTTCTCCAGCTCATTCACCAGCGCGATCGCATAATCTTCCGCAGAGATGCGGCTCTGGCCCTGCGCATCGGTCACCAGCTCGTCCTTACCCAGGCGAAATTTTCCCGTCCGCTCGCCTGGCTGAATGAACGCTGCGGGACTGAAATACGTCCAGTCGAGTTCCGCCGCCACATCGGATTTTCGAATCAGCGCCAGCAAGTCGCTGTGCGCCCGCGCAATCGCCTTCCACTCCTCCGGCAAATGGCCGGAGTCGAGCAGCGTCACTTCTGGCGCAATGAATAAGCTCGCTGCTCCGCCCACAATCAGCACCCGCGCCACTCCTGCCTGTTTCGCACCAGTGAGCACAGCCTCCGTCGCCTGCAGCAATTCCCGCTCCGCGCCGTGGGCGGGACTGTAGGCGCTGACCACCGCGTCCGCGCCTTCCAGATAGCTCGGTACCCGCGATGCGACGGTCAAATCACCCTGCACCGCCGTCACGCCCGGCCCCGTCGCCACGCGCGATGGATCGCGCACCACAGCCGTCACCTTATGCCCCCGTGCAACCAGCTCCCGCAGAACGCGGCTACCCACCATCCCACTCGCGCCAAATAAAACGATGTCCATCTCTTGAATCTATCCTCTGTTCAAGAGATGGACCAGACTCCAGAAAGATTCGTGAGCCATCCTGCCGTTGCTGTGCTCGCCGGTGAATCCAAAGAAGATTCTTTAGTGCAACTGCAATGTCATGGCGAACGGCATGGTCGGCGCGTGATAGTCCGCAAACGTCACGTCATATTCCGACCGCCCCACCAACGCGTAGCGTGTGAATGTTACCGGCGTTCCCGGGCAGAGATACCGCGTTCCCTGGTTTCCTCCGTGGGAATCCAGCCTGGTTCCGTTGCTCAGACTGAGGTTGATCCCGAACACGGGCGACAGCCCAAACTCCGCCAGCGCCGGAGAAGCCTCCCCTGCCCATCCATCGCCGGATACGGGCGCACTGTCGGGCGTCCTGTACATGCACTCCTGATCCGACCACTGCACTCCAATCAGCGTTAGATCAGGCTGACGCAGCGCTGCCCGGCAGTTGAGGTTTCCGATATCCCCGTGCAGCAAGACGTCTGGTGTGCATATCCCAAAACCCGGAACCACAATTTCTCCAGTGGGCAATGAGATTGAAGTCCGCCCAACCCTGTGCATCCGGCTCACGGCAAATCGCAACTGCAGCGTCAGCGGTTCCGATTTTTCTTTGCTGTAAAACTCGTCGCTCACCTGGATCGGCAGCAGCTCAGACTTGCTGGAGGCGTCGTATCGCGCGCCCCAAAGCGACTCCCATTCTGACGTCCAATGGCTTCCGTCCGGCGCCACCGCTGTCACCTGCACGCTGTCCAGGTTCACGAGAGCATCCTGCGCGATTCCCGAAACCACCACCGGCACCGTCAAACCCACCCGGTGCGCACCGGTATCCTGCGTGAAAGTCTTCTCCGGGCTTCCCGCATCGTAGGTCAGGTGCAGAGGTGCATCCCGGCGCGGATATTGCATCCCAATTTCTACCGACGTTGAAGCCAGGCACACGGCCACGCCCAGCAGCACAACTGTGAAGCCGAGCAACCCCCGCGCGATCCAAACCCGGCGTTGCGCGTACTGCCAAACAATGGCAGCCACCAAGCCGCTAACCACGATGACGAGATCGATCCACAATCCCATCGGCGCAGCGAATGCGTATCCATGGGCCACTTGCACCGCAACCATTACCAGCACCACAACGGCCACCGCGATGCCCAGGATGGTCAGAGTCATCCGCGCGAAGCTGGACGATACCACCGCAATGGCCATCAGCGGCAGAAGGACCAGGCACACCGTCAACAAAAGATTGAAGCCCAGGCTCGGCAGATACTCAAACGGCTTGAAACCCCCAATCGCCAGCATTACTGATTCGGCCAGGAACAGCGGCGCCACCACGAACGTCGCAACGGACAATAGCTTCGCCACCAGCAAATCGCCCCACTCGTACGGCTTCGTGACCCACCACTGCCGGTCGCCCACCAAATTCTCCGTATGAATCAGACGCGTCATCAGCACCCACCACGCTACCGGCGCGAGAGCGATCAGCATACCGCCAAAAATGCCCAGCATTTCCGGATAAGCCGCGTGGCGCTGATCAATCCAGGTATGCGGCATGAAGTTATACGGATAAAACCACGCAAACCCCGCCGTCAGCGCCAGCGAAATCGCGATCTCCCACCGCAAATGCCGCGCATCCTTTGCGAAGATGTGTCCCACCTGGTTCATGCGGGTCTCCTTTCCTGCGCTGCCCCGCGTTGCGCTCGCCCAGCCCGTTCCGACCGCGCCACCGCCAGAAAAATCGATCGCAACGGCATCGGCTGCAGTGAAAGGGCCTTCGCATCCGGAAACCATTGCCGAATCTCCGCCACTGTCGCCTCGCCGTGGCAGTCGCTGTGCACAAATTTCACCACCGCGTCCGTGGCCTCCACTCCCAGCCATGTGCCGGGCAGCTTCCCCTCCAGCCGCGGACCGCCCAGTGTCACCGTCACTTCGCGGAATCGCTCCGACAACACTGCCATCTCTTCGGAAAACAGCAACCGCCCCTGTTCCAAATAGGCTATGTGGCTTGAAAAACTCTCGATCTCGGACAGATCGTGCGATGAAAGAAACACCGTCGTCTCCGGCGAGCAATCCAGCAGTCCCTCAATCAGCTCATCCCGCACCAGCGGATCCAGCCCTGAAAATGGCTCATCCAGCACCAGCAGCGCCGGCCGGAACGCCAGCGCCCCTGCCATGGCCGCCTTCATCTTCATCCCGCGCGACAACTGCTTGAGCTTTCGATCCAGTGGCAGATCGAACCCCGCCACCAGCTGCCGCTCCAGCGCGACATCCCACTGCGGATAAAAAGGCCGCAGATACTCCAGCATCGCGCCCACCGTCATCCACTCTGGATATTCCTGGTTCTCACTCACGTACCCAATGCGGTTCAGGTCGCGGCCCGTCATCGTTTCAGACGCTTTGCCCAGCACCCATGCAGTTCCCGCCGTCGGTCGCAGCAAATTCATCGCCAGCTTGATCAGCGTGGTCTTCCCTGCGCCGTTCGGCCCTACCAGCGCGAAGATCGACCCCTCCGGCACACTGAGCTGCACCCCGCTCAAGGCATCATTCTTACCGAATCTTTTTGTCAGCCCCTCAGTACGGATGGTTGTTTGGATCGTTGCGTTCATCGCCCTTTCCGCCCTCCCTCGCTTGCCCCCTCGTCGCTCAACCGCTCCCAATGCGCCCGCACCGAATCGATCACGTCATCGGCTTCGATCCCCAGCCGCTTGGCTTCGACCACAACTTCCTCAATCTCCTGCCCCAGCAATTCCGCGCGTTCTTTGCGGCTCGCGTCCGGGATTGCCGCCACCACCGTTCCAATCCCAGGCCGGGTCTCGAGATAACCCGCGTTCACCAGATACGCCACAATTTTGTGTGCGGTATTGGGATTGATCTTCAACTCGCGGCTCAGCACCCGCACCGACGGAAATGGATCGCCAGGCCGCAGTTGCCCGGAAACCATCGCCCTCTTCGTCGCATAAACGACCTGCTCGAAGAGCGAAGCCCCGGCTCGAAATGTCACGCGAAACGGAATCACGTCTGTACTATGTCACATAGTACGGCTGGAACGCAACTTTTATTTTCAACGGCCAATCTTTTTTTGACTTCCGCTGCACGCCGCATACATACTGATTGGTATGTTGTTGACGCCGAAGAAGCCGAAACACAGATCGGCAAAGCCGCGCGACCCTGAGGGCACGCGGCAGCGCCTGTTACAGGCAGCGTTTGGCGAGGTTTACCGGTACGGGTTCCAGAGCGCCGGGATCGATACGATCCTCGCCTCCACCAATGTCACCAAAGGGGCGCTCTACCACCACTTCGCGAGCAAGGAAGCTCTGGGCCACGCCATTATCGAGGAGATCGTCGCAGAAATCACCGCGGACCGCTGGATGCGTCCGCTACGGCAGAGCAAAGGCAAGAACCCGATCGATGCTTTGATCGGCATCGTTCAGGCGATTCCCGCTCGGCCCATGGATGTAAAGCGCGGCTGCCCCCTCGTCAATTTGACGCAGGAGATGTCTCAGCTCAACGAACAATTTCGAAAGCGCCTGGAGACCATCTTCAAAGCCTGGCAGGAAGGCATTGCCACCGCTTTGCGAGAGGGGCAGGATGCGGGAACAGTCCGCGGCGACGTGGTTCCGGAAGAGGCCGCGAGCTTTTTGATCGCCATGGTCGAAGGCTATGAAGTGCTGGCAAAGAACGCTCAGAACGCGAAGGTATGGAATGTAGGGACCAAAAATATCGTGGGCTGGTTGAATTCTCTTCGAGCGCATGGCAACAGCAAGTCGGGCTGACTTTATTGAACCCAGCCTGCTGTCGCGCATAGTTACCTACCAACCTGTTTGTACGTCAGAATGTCAGCGTCGCAAGGGCCCGAACATCCCATCATGAAAGGAAAACAAACAGATGACGAGCATGACAGTGTCGCGCAGGAAGCTGTTCGCAACAGGAGCGTGCATGCTGGTGGGTGCAGCGGCTCTGCCTGGATCGGAAACCGCCAGCGCATTGACAGGACAAAGCTCAGAGAACGAGGAGATCGTCCGAAAATGGTACGCGGCGTGGGAAAACAAGGACCTGGTCACGTTCAATGCCCTTCTCGCCGACGACTTCACCTTCTCGAGTGCCGCCGGAGACGACCACATCAGCAAAAGCACGTTCAAGACGCAATGCTGGGATACCCAGGTCAATTTCATTCAGCATTTTGACCTGGAGCGAGTCAGCACGGGTGCGGACGACGCTTTTGTGAAATATCTTTGCCACACGAAGAACGGTAAAACGTTCCGCAATGTGGAATACCTGCGCATCACGAACGGAAGGTTGGAATCGATTGAGTGTTATTTCGGCGCACAGTCCAGCTTCCCATCCGCGGCCAGCAACGGGCAGAAGTAGTCGACTGGCAATCGCCTCCGAACTGAATTTTTCTTCATCTCCCCCTTCCCATAGAACTTCTTCTGGTGTACGCTTCCTCCCATAGATGTTCTTGGGGAGGTCGCTTGGTTCGTTCCAATAAAGAGCAGGAGCTCCTGTTAGGCACGCTCGACATGCTCGTCCTGCAAACTCTGGTCATGGGCCCGGCCCACGGCCACACTATCGCCCACGTCATTGAACACACTTCCGACGACGTCCTTCAGATCGAACAGGGCTCGCTCTACCCTGCTCTCCATCGCCTTGAAGATCGCGGCTGGGTCTCGTCCTACTGGGGCGCCAGCGAGAACAACCGCAAGGCGCGCTTCTACCGCCTGACCGCGGCGGGCCGTAAACAGCTTCACCTCCAGACCAACCGCTGGCAGTCCATGGTGGACGCCATCGGCCGCGTCCTCGCCAACGCCGGCAAGGTCGCTGACTAATCCAGAAAGGGGCAAGCCATGAGTCTTCGCAAATTCTTCCATCGCCGTCAGTGGGATGAAGAGCGCCGCCGCGAACTCGAGGCTCACTTCGCCCACGAAATCGACGACAACTGCGCGCGCGGCATGTCTCCGCAGGAAGCGCGCCGTCAAGCCTACATCCGATTCGGCAACCCCACCGCCGTCCGCGAGGAGATTTGGGAAATGAACAGCATGGTATCGCTTGAAGACCTGGGCCGCGATCTGCGCTTCGCTTTCCGCCAGTTGCGCCACAGCCCCGGCTTCGCAATCATTGCCATCCTCACGCTCGCTCTAGGCATTGGTATCAACACTGCCATCTTCAGCATGGTCAACGGCCTCATGTTCAGTTCGCTTCACATTCAGAACGAGAACCGCGTGCTGGAAATCGCCATGCGTCCGGGCGATCTACCCTGGCAGCCCAATCTTTCCCTCCCCGAGGCCAATGCCGTTCGCGATCAGGCGAGCAATGTCTTTTCGCAGGTTGTCGGCGATCAGTACGGCCTCGACGGCCTCAGCATGCAGGGCACACGCCCCGATCGCGTTTTCACTGACTACGTAACTCCCGGCTATTTTCAGGCGCTCGGCATCGCCCCTATGATGGGCCGCCTCCTGCGCCCCGATGAAGGCGTGAATCCCGGCGCCGATCCGGTCATCGTCCTGAGCTATGCCTACTGGAAGCGCCACTTCGCCTCCGACCCCAACATCGTTGGCCGTCAGGTCTCGATTGACGGCCATCCCCTCACCGTCGTCGGCGTCGCGCCCCGCGAATTCCGTGGCACCAACACCGCCCTCACGGTGCAGGCATGGCTGCCCATTGCCATGATCGTCCCGCTTGAAAATGTCCCTCTGGAAACATACAACAGCCCGACGAACCACAACACGCGTGTCTACGCGCGTCTCCAGTCCAGCGCCATGCAGCCCGCGGTGAACACCGCGCTCACTCTCGTTTCCCGCCGCCTTGCCGCGCAATTTCCGAAAGATGCGAAGGATTTCAGATTCCGCACGTTTCCTCTGTACGCGGGCAGGAACGCCGGATTTGACGCCAATAACAGCATTGGCCGCGCCGCTACTCTCTTCCTTGGCCTCGCCGGACTCGTGCTCCTGCTCGCCTGCGTCAATGTCGCCAACCTCCTGCTGGTCCGCGCTACCGTACGTGAGCGCGAAATGGTCATCCGCTCCGCGCTCGGCGCGCGCCGCTTCCGCCTCATTCGTCAAATGCTCACTGAGAGCCTTCTCCTCGCCCTGGTCGGCGGCGCGGCCGGCGTCGGACTCGGCATCTGGGGCACCAGCCTGCTCAGTTCTGTCAATCTGCAAACCGACATGCCATTGTCGTTTGATTTTTCCTTTGACTGGCATGTGCTCGCCTTCTCCGCCGCCGTCGCGGCGCTCGCTGGCGGAGTGGTGGGCATCGTTCCCGCGTGGCGTCTCGCCCGCGCCAATCTCAACCTGATCCTGCGCGAGGGCGGACGCGGCATCGCCGGCGGCGGCCACAAGTTGCGCGACTCTCTGGTGATCGTTCAGGTAGCCAGCGCTCTCATGCTCCTGATCGTCGCCAGCCTGTTCACGCACAGTCTCGCACAGAGCGAGCACACCGAGCTCGGCTTCAACCCCAACAACGTTATCTCCCTCATGATGGATCCCGGCGAGATTGGCTACACCGATCCCCAGGCCCGCGATTTCTATCAGACCCTGCTGCCGCGCATGCGTGCCATGCCTGGCGTCGCCTCCGCCACCATTGGACAATCCGTCCCGATGGGGCTCGTGAGCAACAGCGGTGACAGCGTCACAATCAGCGGCTATACACCTCCGCCGGGAGAGCACGCTCCTGTTCTCTCCTACAACCTCATCACGTCGGACTATTTCCCCACCCTGGGCATTCCCATTGTCGAAGGGCGCGCTATCAACGATGCCGATACGGAGAGCCATCTCTACGTTGCCGTCGTGAGCCAGTCTTTCGCTCAGAAATACTGGCCGCATCAGGACCCGATCGGCCGCCTGATCACGCTCAACAACGACGACCCCTCCCATCCCATGCAGGTGGTCGGCGTGGCGAAAGATGCGCGCTATCAGGGATTCTCCGGCCCCTTTGCGCCCTATCTATATGTGCCTTTCCTCCAGCACTACAAACTCAACTCGCTGGAGACACTGGAAGTCCGCACGCTGGGCGATCCTGCGGCGATGGCGCCGGAAATTGAGCGCGCCATCCACAGCATAACGCCGGGGCTTCCGGTCTTCGACGTCAAGACGCTCCACCAGGCGCTTTATACCCCAAACGGCCTGCTCCTCTTCCAGATCGTCGCCGGGCTCGCCGGGGTGATGGGAACGCTCGGCCTTGTCCTCGCCGTCGTCGGCGTTTATGGCGTGCTGTCGTATGTCGTGAGTCAGAAGACCAGCGAAATCGGCGTGCGCATGGCGCTGGGCGCACAGCGCGGCGACATTTTGAGAATGATCTACAAGCAGGGGCTTTGGATTGTCGGCATCGGCCTCGCCGTCGGTCTCGGCGCCAGCTTCGGTGTCGCTCACCTGCTGGGCAGCATGATCGTCGTCAGCGCCACCGATCCCATTACGTATATTTCTGTGCCCGCGCTGCTGGCCGTCATTGCGCTGCTGGCCTGTTACATTCCGGCTCGGCGCGCCATGCGCACTGAACCATCGGAGGCCCTGCGCACGCAATAATCGCCTACTGGTTCGCCGCTTCCGCCTGCACCGTAAACAGCCCCGGCAGCGTCGGCTTCCCCGTCACCGGCGAGATGTTTTGCCCCACTCCTGCTGCGTCCTGCACCACAGGCGCGGCTGTCGCCGCCGCCGTCCGCTTCGAATAGATCCTGAAGGCGACCGTCATGTCGATCACCGACGACATCGCCTTCCCATCCTTGATTGCCGGCGCAAAGGTCGACTTGCGAATCGAATCGACCGCCGTCTCGTCGAGCCCAAATCCGATAGGCCGATACACCGCAACGGCCAGTGGCTTCCCCGCAGGATCCAAAATCACTTTGTAACTGGCCACGCCCACCACTTCGGCGTGCTGCGCGTATTCGTTCGAAACCGGAACAAGATTCTTCAGCAGCTTCGGCCCGTCCACGCCCGGCCCCGGCCGCACAATGCTGGGGTCCGTCGGCTCAATCGACTTGTGCTCCATCTGCGCCTGATAAAAGAACTGCCAGTAATCAGACATCCCCGCGATCATCTTTCCATCCAGCGCGGGCGCAAAAATCCGGTTCACTGCATAGCGCAGCCGGTCCGCCGCCTTCGCCGGATCCATCGTCGTTGGCTCTGGCTGGCCCTTGACCGCTGTCGCGGTCGCCGGATCGCCGGTGTCATCAGGAGTTACCGCCGGACTGGTCGCTGTCGGTGTTGGCGCTGCCGGAGCGGCCGCAGCCGGAGCAGGCCCCTTTGCAGCCGTCCCCTTCGCCTCAGCCTTCTTGTCCTCATTCTTCTTCCTGGGAATGACGACCTGCTGCCGTTCAATCGTAATCAGCAGATGCTTCTTCTTCGGAGTCACGCGAATCCGGTCGAACGACGTCGACTGCGTCGACCAGTTGCCCTCGTCTGCAAAGTGCATGCCGTATCGCAACCCCTCCAGTTCCACCCGCTTCTTGGTCAGGCGGACCTTCTCAATCTCCACCGCGCAAAGCGTGAATGACCCTTTCGGCGACTGGCCCGCCAAATCCCCGTACATGTCGAAGTGGAGATCGTCCGAAAGCCACAAGCCTCGGATATAAAGTTCCCTGCCGACCAACTGGTGCAGGTCTTCCTCGGTCGCGAGTGGACCAGCGACCACATCCTGGGTCGCTGGCGCGGTCGCCGCTTTCGCATCGGAGTAGGTTTGATTGGTGGGGACGTTCGAGGAGGTTTGCTGCGGGTGGCTGAGGAAACTGCTGAGGGCGGGCAGTGCGAAAGCGACGATCCAGGCTAACTTCATCGAGACTTTCTCCAAACGGTTTCAAGTGCTCCGCCGAAGATCGTCTTCGGCTTCCTGTAGTGCAATTGGCATGCCAATCGCACAGCGTGTCCTCAGTTCCCGGCAGGTTTTCCGCAACAATAGCACTTTCCGCGGTTTCTGTGCAGTTGAATCGTTGACAGTTCCTCTTCTGGGATGCCGAAATAGAAAAACCCGGGTGCACCGGGGGTCTCGCCCTGTGCAGCCGGGTTCACATATTTTCCCGCCTCAAGCGGGGTAATCATTCTGATGCCTTCAACTCATACTTGAAGAATATTGAGGAAGTTACTCTGCTTTAAGCCAGATTGCGGGAATACCAGGTTCAGCTTCTGAGATCCGAGCGTTTTGAACGCTGCCTCGCCCAGAATCTGGCGGAAATCTGTCGTAATTGCCAGATCCCGCCCCTCGTAGAGCTGTTCCGGCGACAGGCCGGGCCAACGCCCGTAGACCTTACCACCCCGCACCGGACCGCCCAGCACAAACATCACGTTGGCATGCCCGTGATCCGTTCCGCCCGTGCCGTTCTGCCGGCACGTGCGTCCGAATTCTGACATCGTGACCAGAACGATGTTCTCCGCTTCATCGCCCATATCTGTCCAGAACGCGTTCAGCCCCTGGCTAAAGTCCTTTAGACGTCCCGCCAACTGTCCGTCGGCCGCGCCTTCATTCTCGTGGGTATCCCATCCGCCGATGTCGGCAAATGCCGCCTCGACTCCAAGGTTTGCTTTAAGAAGCTGCGCTATCTGCTTCACACTATTGCCAAATTGTCCGCCGGGATATGTAACTCCCGCTGCTGGAGCGTACTTCGTCGGGTCTGCCACCTGCAGCATTTTTACCGCGGCAAAAGTCTCCTGCCCGGTTCCGTGCAGAATCGAATCCGTGCTGGTGTCGTACATCGCCGCAAAGCCCGCGGCGGCTGGAGCGCTCTGCACTCCAAAATCCCTGATGTTATCCATCGCCACCGCCTCGATCCGGCCATCCAGCGTCCGCGGAACCTCCGCGCCCAGGCTCACCGCCCGAAACGGAGTGTGCGCCCGCGACGGATAGGCCAAATCCTCAGCCTGCAGTGCCCGGTTCATCCAGCCATCCGGCGTGACCTTCACTCCCGGCGTGCCGGACTCCATAAAATCCTGCGCATCGAAGTGCGACCGCGACGGATCCGGCGAACCCGACGCATGCACGATCGCCAAATGTCCCTGGTCCCACAGCGGCTTCAGCGGGCCCATTGCCGGATGCAAGCCGAAGAATCCATCCAGGTCGATCACCGCGTTCTGCGGAATCGCGATAGTCGGACGGTATTGGTAGTACGACAGCTCGCGATACGGCACCACGACGTTGAGTCCATCCGCGGCACCCCGCTGGAAAATGACCACCAGCTTCTTGCCCTGGGCCTGTGCCGTGGTCGCCTGGGCCAGCACCGATCGGGTCAGGAAGGTCGGCACCGACGCCGTCCCCACCACCGCCATCGCCCCGCCCTTCATGAACGCGCGCCGTGTTATCGCCATGGACAGTCCTCCGCCCTTGCCTTTCTATCCTACAGACGCGGGCCTCAAAGGATAGTTGCGCGGGTTACTCCCTCGGTACGGGATCGCCACGCTATAATCGCCCCGAATCCCGCTCCATGAAATCCTGGGCCATTCCGCTTGCCTCGCTCCTCTTCGCGATCCCCGGACACGCAGCAAAACTTGTCACCGTCGTCCACCTCGACCACATCCTCGCCCACGACGCTGGCCACGCCGACGACAAGATCGCAACGGAACTCTCCAGCCTTCGCCTTCGCGAGCGTGCCGGCACCCTCCGCCTCGTCCACTGGCAAGCCGAATCGCCGGGCAGAAAAACACGCGCCCAACTCCTGAGATTGGCCGACGAATCCGCTTTTCTTGATCTGCCCGCAGCCGACATTCTCCCCGCGACGCCGCCCACCATGGCCGCGCAGCACGACATCCTGGTTCGCACCATCCACTACGTACGCAAAACCGTCCCGACCCTCCCCGACTTTCTGGCAACGCGAATCACCACCCATTTTGAGGACGGTCCAGCGACCAATCAGGGAGACCACGACCTCGCCCCAGACCGGCTGGCTTTGATGTCCACCGGCACCCTGCCTGACTCGCAGCAGACGGAGCCGCTTCACCCAATGGCAACCTCGCGCATCGGCGTTGCCTATCGCAACGGCCAGGAGGTTGAAGATTCCCGCAAAGCCGTTCGCCAGCAGATGTCCGTCAACGGCCTCACCACGAGCGGCGAATTTGGACCCATTCTCTCGGTCGTCCTCGGCGATGCCATCCGCAGCAACATTGTCTGGGGATATTGGGAGCAGGGTTCATCCGGCCCCGTAGCGATTCTTCGCTACCATGTGCCGCAGGAAAAATCTCATTACGCGGTCGTCTTCCCCGTTGGCGGCAAAATGGCAGAGGAGGACCCTGCCTATCACGGAGAAATCGCCGTCGACCCGGCCACCGGAACCATCGGTCGCATCACCGCTATCGCTGACGTGGCCCCGCCCAATCAGGCGATCGAGGCCGCCATCACCGTGGAATACGGACCCGTCTCCATCGGGAACAAAACTCCCATCTGCCCGCTCAAAGGCGTCGCGCTTTCCAGAATGCCTATATTGCGGCTATGGGATCCCGGGGTCACCCCTTCGGCCCCGATCTATCAGACCCACCTCAACGACGTAGCCTTCAGCGACTACCATCTCTTCCACGCCGACGTGAAGGTGGTTCCGGCGACAGATCCGTAGACTCGTCACCGCCACGCTGGGTCACTCCGCCGTCGTCGGATCGATCGTCGCGCGAACCTGCGCAATGGAGTTCGCCGGGAATCCGCCCTGCTTCGCATGCTCGCGAACCGTAGCTTCATCCGGAGCAATGTAGACACAGTAAATCTTGTTGTCGGTAACGTAGCTGTGCAGCCACTGAATTTGCGGCCCAAGATTCTTCAATACCCCGCACGACGTCTGGGAAACCGCCTGCAGCTGCTCCGGTGTCAGTTTGCCCACCTCCGGAATCTCTCTCTCGATCACGAACTTTGGCATTCCGATTCCCTCCTCGGGGAGAACCATCATGCCGTCTGCGCGACACTGCGCGCAAGACCCAATTCAGCCGCCCAGCCGGCATTATTCGTAGCGAAGAGCCTCGGCCGGCGCCACGCCGACGGCATGGCGGGCGGGCAGCAGGCATGCGAACAGGGCGCTGAGCGCCAGGAGTGCCGCGGCCGCGAGCAAATTCCCGGCAGCAAAGTCGCTTTGCATCCAGTGCGCGAGGATGGCGCCGAGAAAGCTGTCCACGGCGAGGCCGAGGACGATGCCAGCGGCCGCGCTGACCAGCGCGATGCGCGCGGCGACCCACAGGATATGCGCGCGCGGCGCGCCCAGCGCCAGGCGGACGCCAAATTCCGTCGTGCGCTGCGCGACGCTGTAAGCGACGACGCTGAAAATACCGACCAGCGCCAGCGCCAGCGCCATGGCAGAGAAGACGCCAAACAATATGGAGAAGAGCCGCTGGCGGCTATACTGCGCGTCGCGCTCGATAGCTTCGCTGAGGGTGAAGGTGCCGTTGAAGGCGGAGGCGCTGTTGGAGATCTGCTGGTCGGAAGCAACGGATACAATCGCGGCGCGGATGGAGTGCAGGCATGTGAGCGGATCGCCCTCGGTGCGGACGAGGAACTGCGCGTAGGCCGGGATCAATGCGGTGTACGGAACGTAGATGGCCGGGACGACGGGCTGATCGACGCCGTCGTTGCGCGCATCGCCGACGACGCCGACGATCGGTCGCCAGGCTGTGCTTTGCGCAGAGACGGCCTGGTAGCGATTATGAGGTGTGAGACCGGGAATGCGCAGCTGCCGGCCCAGGGCATTGGACGAAGAGAGATAGCGTGCCGCGAAGGCGTGATTGACGACGGCGATGAAGTCTCCGCGAGTGTTTTCATCCGCATTCCAGACTCGCCCCTGCAGCAGCGGGATGCGAAGGGCAGCGAAATAGCTCTGGCCAACCAGTACCACACGCGCCTGCGGCTGTTCGCCATCGCCGGCTCCGTCGATGATGAAGGGGCTCTGAAGGTCAGCGTCGGGCGGCGTGGCGCCGATGCCAACAGCGACCGTGGAGACTCGGGGAACGGACGCGATCTTCTGCCGGATTTGCTCGATGTACGCGGTGCGCGCTTCACGCGACTGAATGCGGCTCCACTCGGCTGGTTCGTGGGCGTGCAGCGAGATGCCGAGCTGCATGACGTAGGCGGGATCGTAGCCGAGGGGCATCTGCGTGAGCCGAAGAAAGCTGCGCACGGCCGTGCCCGCAGTGGCCATGAGAAGAAGCGTGAGCGCGACCTGCGCCGCGATGAGAACGCTCCAGCGATGCCTGGCAGGAGCGGCGACCACGCCAGCCTGCCGTCCGGGGAGCGCACGCGCAGGATCGTGACGCGAGAGACGTAATGCGGGGGCAAGACCGAAGAGGATGCCGCAGAGCAGCGCGAGGGTGACAGAAAATGTGAGGACGGAAGCGTTGATGCGTATGACGGATTCGGCTGGAAAGGAGTCCGGTGAAAGCACAAGCGGAAGCCTCGCAAGCCAGTACGACGCAGCTACGCCCAGGGCCGCGCCCGTACAGGAGATCACCAGAGCCTCAACGAGCAACTGGCGCACGATGCGCCAACGACTGGCGCCGATCGCCGTGCGAATGGCAAACTCATGCTGGCGCGTGCGCCCCCGGGCCAGCAGAAGGATGGAGCAGTTGGCGCAGCCAATGATGAGCAGGAAGACGACGCCCGCCAACAGAAGCGCGAGCGTACGCCCCAGATTCTGCTGGTAAGGCACGATGATCGGCTGCAGCGCGAGATTCCAGGCAGGGACTCCGGAATGCTGTTTCTTCATCTCGCGCACGACGGGCTCGAGCGCCGCGTTGGCGGCGGCCACTGTGACATGCGGCCGCAGCTTGATCCACGGCAGCCAGGCGAGGGAGGGAACATTGGCAGTGGCTCGCATGAGACTCGCCGGCAGGTAAACATCGCCGACGCCGGCGATGTCATTGAATGCGAAGCTGCGCGGCATCACCCCGACGATGGTGTACGGGGCATGATCCATCTCCAGCATTCGCCCGATGATGTGAGGATCGCCGCCGAAGTGGCGCTGCCAGAAGCGGTAGTTGAGAACCGCAACGGGGCGGCCGCCGTTCTCTGCATCGGAGGGCACGATATTGCGGCCGAGAAGAGCGCGCACACCAAAGAATGTCCCGGCATTCTCTGTGAGGTAGGCGCCGTAGATGTCTTCCGGCAGCCCGCCCCCGGTGATCTCCATGTGCGCGCCGTTGAAGCCAAGCACCGATTCGACCGGGGCTGCCAGGCACACCTCATCCATCTGTGCCTTGCTGAGGCTAAAAAACGAATACTCCTCGGGATGTTGCTTGTCGACGAGGATGGGGTTCATGATGCGATCGGCGCCGGCGTAAGGAAACGGGTGCAGCAGGACGGCGTAGATGAGCGAGAACATCGCCATGGTGGCGCCAATGCCGAGTGCCAGTGAGAGCACGGCGACGGCGGCGAAGCCAGGGTTGCGGCGCAGGGCGCGGAGGCCGTAGCGAATGTCTCCGCCTAACTCATCGAAGAGGCGGAGGCCGATGACGTCGCGGTAGGTTTCGTTTTGGGCGGTGGGCTGGCCGAGATCGATGAGCGCTTTACGGCGAGCCTCTTCTTCCGTGAGACCCCTGCGGACTAAATCTTCCCGATAGGCGTCGAGAGTAGAACGAAACTCTTGTTCGATGTCGCTAAGGGTGCGCGGCAAGAGGTAGCGCCAGAGCTTGCGCATTGCGGCGAGGAAACTCATATCTCGTCCGCCTTGGTGTCGAGAATGCCGGCGACGACGGCGGCCATGTCGGTCCATTTAACCGTCTCGGCCCTGAGCTGACGCGTACCGGCAGCGGTGAGCGAGTAAAAGCGGGCGCGGCGATTGTTCTCCGACTCACCCCACTCGCCCCTGATCCAGCCCCGGCGCTCAAGACGATAGATGGCGGTGTAGAAGGAACCCTGCAGGATTTCGAGACGCTCGCCGGAGATCTGCTGGATGCGCAGCAGGATGCCGTAGCCATGGAGAGGACCGAGCGAGACGGCCTTGAGGATGAGCATCTCGAGCGTGCCCTGCGGGAGTTCAACCGGTTTCGTCAGAGGCTCTCTCCTATCTGGGAAAGGAGAGTACACAACTCTCTCCTATCCCGTCAAGGAGACTGCCACCCGGGCGATTGCGCGCAAAGACGAGCCGCCGGACCGCTGTATTCAGCTTTTTATTTTCCCGCCCGTGCGATCCGGCAAAAGATGAATCTCTCCTGCCTTGTGCTGCATCCTGCTCACTGCGAGACAATGTTCTTTTCAGGGAGATCTCATGACCAGCGCATCTTCAGCCTTCGCGGCCCACATGCCGCTTTCCGACGACGCCCTCAACCAGCTCTTTCTGGAAGCGCGCACGCACACCGCATGGTTGCCCAAACCCGTGCCCGTTGAGCTGCTCCAACGCGCTTATGAACTCGCCCGTCTCGGACCGACCAGCGCCAACGGCTCGCCCGCCCGTTTCGTCTTCATCACCTCGCCTGAAGCCAAAGTGCGCCTGCGTCCCGCACTGGCTCCTGGAAACGTCGACAAATCCATGGCCGCTCCGGTCAACGTAATCGTCGCCTATGACACGGAGTTCTACGAGAAATTTCCTATCCTGTTCCCGCACGCGGACATGCGCCAATACTTCGCCGGCAAGCCTGCGGCGATCCAGGAGTACGCGCTCCGCAACAGTTCGCTGCAGGGCGCGTACTTTATGCTCGCCGCCCGCGCACTCGGCCTCGACTGCGGACCCATGTCCGGCTTCGACGCCGACAAACTCAATGCGGAGTTCTTCCCGGACGGCCAATGGAAGGGCAACTTCCTCTGCAACGTTGGTTATGGAGACTCGAGCGCCCTGCGTCCCCGCAACCCGCGCCTGCCGTTTGAAGAAGCCGCGCTCGTCCTCTGACTGGACGGCACTCGGCTCACAACTTTCGCGCTGGCCTTCGGCTTGCTCCGGCAACACGAACTCGGCTAAGCTGGCGCGAACCACCGACTCCCCGTTTCGAGGTGCTCTATGCCGAATGTAGATCCACAGGCACTCCACGCCGTCATGGCGATGGCTGGCATTTTCTTTATCTTCGGCATCGTCATGATCGCGATCATGATCATTCCCCTGTGGGTCATCTGGAAGAAAGCAGGCTTCTCGCCGTGGCTCAGCCTGCTCAGCATCATCCCCGTGGTCCACATCATCATGCTGTATGTACTGGCATTCTCAGAGTGGAAGGTCGTCCCCATCGCGCAACCGCCATACGGACAGCCGCCGTACCAACAGCCTCCGTATCCGCGCGTCTGAGCGATTAGCGCTGGCCCATAAGCGCGGGCATCAGGTCCGTGCAGGCCGGATCAGCACCGATGTCGTCGAGATAGCTGCCCATCATCACGAAGATGCCCCATCCATTGGCACCCTCCGCGATATAGGCTTCCAGATCAGCGCGTGCGGCCTGCATATCTCCCAAAGCGTAGTCGATTGGGAGAAATGCTCCGGGGCTGACGAATTCTCCAGATTCCCTGCGCAGCGTCATCTCTTCCCGCATCGCCAGCGCTTTCTCCGGCTGTCCCGCTTTCGCATACGCCATCCCGAGCAAACCCAGATACGTGGGCGCTCGCCGGGTGATCGCGCAAAGCCTCTCGCCCGTTTCAATCGACATTGTGTATTGGCCCGCGTGGCACGCCGCCAGCATCTTTGCCCACAGACCGAGGAGGAAATTGGGCTGCAACTCCAGCGCGCGGTTTGCTTCCCGGATGGCTTCTTCATAGATGCCTGCGCATTGCAGGCTCAGCGCGTTGATTCCGGGAATCAGAGGCGCCAGAGGATCCAGTTCCGTGGCTTTTCGTGCATATTCCAGCGCTTCAGCTGGGCGTCGGTGACTTCCGTAGTGCAGGCCGACATAAGCATGGAGAAGGGACGAGCGCGGCAGCACTTCGATCCCGCGCAGGAACATGCTGTCCGCGGTCGAGTGTGCTCCAAAAATCGTCGTCGACATGCCCTGCGTGAACCAGGCCTCTGGCAAATCGGGACTCAATTCCAGCGCCTTTTTCAGCGCCGATTCGGCCCGCGGTCTTCCGTCGCCCGGCGCAATATACCCGTACACCGCCAGGATCGTAAACGAATCTGCAATCCCCAGGTACGCCAAACCGTAATTCGGGTCCAGATCGACTGCAGCGCGGAAGCACTCAAGGCCGGCGCGCAGTCCGCTCTCCGAACGCTGCTCCCAGTACCGTCGCCCCTTCAGGTACAGCTCGTAGGCCTGCAGATTTTCAGAATGCCGCGTCGTCACCGATACCTGCTGCCCAAGCAGCGTCGGCTCCAGCGTGCGAATAATCGCCGTCGTGATCTCATCCTGGATCGCAAAAATGTCGGTAATCTCACGGTCGTACCGCTCCGACCACAACTGATACCCGTCCGTCACATTCACCAGCTGCGCCGTGATGCGCAACCTCTGCCCCGCACGGCGCACGCTGCCCTCCAGCACCGCCTCCACATTCAACTGGCGCCCGATCTCACGAACATCGAGGTCCCCGCCACGAAACCGGAACGCCGAAGTCCGCGATGCGACCTGCAATCCCTGGAGCTGCGTCAGCCCGCTGATCAAATCTTCTGAAAGCCCATCGCTGAAGTACTGGCTGTCCGGATCGGCGCTCAGGTTCGCAAATGGCAACACCGCAATCGACGGAATCCGCGCCTGCGCCATCGCTCTTGTACTCGAGCTGTTCATGCGGCTGCGCTGCATCTCCGCCAGCGCTTCGCACACCTCGGACGCCGACCCATAGCGATCCCGCGGATTCTTCGCCATCAGCCGCGTCACGATACTCGCCAGCGCCGGAGGTAAATCGGGCCGGATTTCGGCCAGCGATTGCGGCTTCCGGTTCAGAATCGCGTCGAAGATCACCGCCGTCGCCGACCCACTGAACGCCTTCTGCCCCGTAGCCATCTCGTACATCACCGCACCCAGAGAAAACAGGTCGCTGCGGCAGTCCACTTCCTCACCGCGCGCCTGCTCCGGCGACATGTACGCAATCGTCCCCACCGTCAGCCCCGGCGTCGTGAAGTTCATTCCGCCCGCCACCGTCGCCGCATCGCCGCTGGTCGCATCTCCCAGCGCCTCCAGGCTCTTCGCCAGCCCGAAGTCTAGAACCTTCATATGCCCGTCCTGGGTGATGAACAGATTGGCCGGCTTTAAGTCCCGATGCACAAGCCCGGCGCGATGCGCCTTGTCCAGACCTTCGCCGATCTCGACCACCATCTTGACCAGCACATCCAGCGCGAGCGGCCCTTTGCTCAGCCGATCCGCGAGGGTCTCGCCTTCAAGGTATTCCATCACCAGATAGCTGAGGCCATCCTGCACTCCGACATCATAGAGATGGCAAATATTCGGGTGGCTCACCGAGGAGATGGCTCGCGCCTCGCGATCGAAGCGCTCTTTTGCCTCGCGCGTCTCGCACAAATGCGGCGGCAGAATCTTGATGGCGACCGTGCGCCCGAGCCGCGTATCGCGCGCGCGATACACTTCGCCCATCCCGCCTGCGCCCAGCGGCGCCTCTATTTCGTAAGGTCCATATTTCGTTCCGGGAGCGGCTGGCATGTGTGCGGGCAGATTTTTCTCTGCCGCTACTCCTTGCCCAGCAGTTTGCGGAACTCCGGCTCGTCGTGCAGGCAGTCCAGGTCCGGGTCTTTCGCCATCCAGTCGATGTTCCCGTATCCGGCTTTGATCGCGCGCTGCAGCACATCCAGCGCCTCTGTCTTCCGCTTCAACACACCATAGGTGCAAGCCGCATTGTACAGCGTGTTGCCGTCGAAGGGACGCAACGCTACGGCGGTCTGCAAATGCCGCGTGCTCTCTTCTTCCTGCCCCATATCGGCCAGCACGCTCGACAGCAGAATCCGCGCACGCACATCTTCCGGCACTCGCTCCAGTTGCTGGCGCAACACGCCCGTCAGCCGACCCTTGTACTGGTCGACTTCTTTCTTGCGTCCCAGCCGGTCCAGCGCGTTCACATACGGCATGTAGGTGTTGTAGTCGTCGCCGCTCGCCTCAATCGCGTGCTGCGCCAGGGCCGCGGCTTCTTCGTGCTTCCCGGCGGCAAAATACGCCCGCCCCAAGATGTTCCAGCCGCCCTCGCAGTCGTCCTTGCGCTCAATCGCCCGCTGCGCCAGCAGCGCGGACTCCTCGTACTTCTTCTGCGCATAGCAAATCCGCGCGCGCGCCACCAGCACCTCCGGCGAATCCGGAGCCAGCGCCGTCGCCCGGTCGCAGGCCGCCAGGCCGCGCTCGATCCATTTGCCGTTCTGCTCGCGCAACTCGTAGATCAACCCGCACAGATGCCCAATCCCGGCATGCGCCAGCGCAAAATTCGGATCCAGATGGATGGCCTGCTCGAACATCTGCAGCGCGTAATCGATGTTTTCCCGCCGCGAATAGCTGCGTCCCCGCAAATAAAAGTCGTACGCCTGCGGATCTTCCGTCGGCTTGGCGGAAATAATCTTCTCTTCCTGCGGCGTCAGCGTAATCCGCAGCGCATGCGCAATGCTCCGCGCAATCTCTTCCTGGATGGCGAACACGTCCTCCAGCTGGCGGTCGTAGCGCTCCGCCCACACCGAATGCCGCGTCGAAGCCTCCACCAGCTGCGCCGTAATCCTCACACGGTTCCCCGCGCGCCGGATCGACCCCTCCAGCACATACGCCGCGCCCAGTTGCTGGCTCACCTGCTGGGCCGTTACCGGCTTGTCGCGAAATGCCAGCATCTCCGAACGCGGGAAAATATCCAGCTGCCCAATCTTCGAAATCTCCGTAACGATGTCTTCGGTGATCCCATCGCGGAAATACTCATCTTCCTTCGATCCGCTCTGGTTCTCGAAATACAGCACCGCCACTGACTTCTGCTTCAGCGGCACAGCCTGGGCCGTTGAGCCCGACCCGCTCGGAGTCGCCGCTGCGCGGCGTCCCGATCCAATATCCCGGCTCAGCCGCTTCAGATCGGACCGCAACTCCGCCGCTGTCTGATACCGCAAATCGGCATCCTTCTCCAGCAGCTTGCTCAAAATGTTCTCAAACGCAGCGGGCAGCCGCGTATTCACCTCCGTCACGGGCTGCGGATTGCGATTCAGAATCGCTTCGAAAACCACCGCCGTCGACGATCCGCCAAACGCCTTCCGCCCCGTGGCCATCTCATACATCACCAGCCCCAGCGAAAACAGATCGCTGCGCGCATCCACAGCATCGCCCCGCGCCTGCTCCGGCGACATATAAGCGATGGTCCCAACGGTCAGACCCGGGCTCGTAAACGCCGCTCCACCCGCCGCTGTCGCTCCATCTTCCGTCGAGCCCGCTCCCAGAGCCTCCAGACTCTTCGCTAATCCGAAATCCAGAATCTTAATGTGCTCATCCTGCGTGATGAACAGATTGGCCGGCTTCAGATCGCGATGCACCATCCCGCCGCGATGCGCCTTGTCCAGCCCCTCCACCACTTCGAGCGTCAGCTTCACCAGCGGCTCCGGCATCAGCGGGCCCTGGCTCAAACGATCCGCCAGCGTCTCGCCTTCCAGGTACTCCATCACCAGATAGCTCACGCCATCCTGCTCACCCACGTCGAAGAGCGCACAGATGTTCGGATGACTCACTGAGGAAATCGCTCGCGCCTCGCGATCGAAGCGCTCTTTCGCCTCGCGCGTCTCGCACAAATGCGCCGGCAAAATCTTGATCGCGACGGTCCGGCCGAGCCGCGTATCGCGCGCGCGATACACTTCGCCCATCCCGCCCGATCCGAGCGGCGCTTCTATTACGTAGGGCCCATATTTCGTTCCGATTGCTGCTGGCATGTTTGCGCAATTATAGAGGAAGGCGGATTGCGTCCTCCTCACATTGCAATATCGCCACCGGGCCCCTAATCAAGTCCCACCAGTTTGCGGAACTCCGCGTCGTCGTGCAGGCAGTCCAGATCGGGATCCTTTGCCATCCAGTCCAGGTTCCCGTAGCCCGCCGCGAGCGCCTTCTTCACCGTGTCCAGCGCATCCGCCTTCCGGCCCAGCACCCCAAAGGTGCAAGCCGCGTTGTACATCGTGTTTGTATCCTTGGGCCGCAGCGCAACCGCCGTCTGCAGCAGGCGAACCGCCTCGTCCGCGCCGTCCGAATGCGACGCCAGCAGCACCCGCGCCCGCACATCTTCCGGCTCCCGCTCCAGTTGCTGCCGCAGCACCACTGCCATCCGTGCCTGCAGTTGCTCCGCCTCTTTTTTCCGCCCCAGCCGCTCCAGTGAGTTGATATACGGCGAATACACGTTGTAATCGTCGCCGTTCCCTTCCACAGCCTTGTCGCTCACGGCCGCCGCGTCCCCGTAGCGTCCCGCCGCAAAAAAGGCACGTCCCAAAATGCTCCAGGCCCCATCGCAGTCCGGCTTGCGCTCGATCGCCTGGTTCACCAGCAGCACCGCCTCTTCATACTTCTTCTGCGCGTAGAACAGCCGCGCCCGCGCCACCAGTACCTCCGGCAAATC